>Ga0126342_10008290_pt1 | contig 18610 bp, 12 predicted proteins | sample Cyp1metagenome_FD_92528 | JGI IMG/M metagenome (GOLD analysis project Ga0126342, IMG submission 92528) | Coral microbial communities from Lord Howe Island, Old Settlement Bay, Australia - Cyphastrea 1 metagenome | ecosystem: Host-associated > Invertebrates > Cnidaria > Coral ...
CCAACCGCTCAATCGGTCATATAATTTCAATATACCTCAATATAGACATCTCCATGTATCTTAACGCAACATCACACCTCCTGTATATATAATATAAATATGCAGTGTTAAGTTGTATGTATGCATACATACACATATATTTACATGTATATATGATGGCGTGTTCTAAGTAGAGGATCCTCATATGTTCTAAGTCACTTAGAACGTACGTCCCCTATTCGCCGAATTTGTTCTAAGTAGAGGGTTCGTACCCACCGAAAAAAATCCAAAACGACGTTCTAAGTAGTTGTCCGGCGCTATATATATACTATATATATATTATGTTTATATGTTATTAAATAATATATAGATATATATTAAAGAAATATATGTATATATATACATATTTATACGTGTGTGTTTCCATGTTCCTCTCTGATTTTCTCCGCAATGCATACTTCACCCCCACCAGACCGCTAGGGCTATTGCCATCCACACAAGGTGGTGCCTCAGTTCGGAATCGATAAGTCGGTGAACATAACTCTAATTTCACTAGGGTTTATGCTAGATATATCATTATGTATCTATATTTCTTCCTAGTATTCTGGAGATTATAGATAGTTGCAGATATATAATATAGATATATATATATGATGGATAATCATCATATATATTTCTAGATAACTATAGATCTTCTATTCTTCTATAGATATCTAAGTAACATTTATCACAGATAACCCAGATTTGACCGGCCACAGGACCCTGCTGTTACTTAGCCTTTCTGGAGGCCATCGTCTATTCCTCGAAATCCTGGCAGCTCACCCGGAGCAAATCCGACGAATTGCACCCTGGTTTCGTCGAAGGCTTGGTGATAAATGGTGTTTGTTGATGCTTACCCTCTGGTCATTTGTTACATAGCTATTGAAAATGGCCATTTATAGTGGATTTTCCCATTAAAAATGGTGATTTTCACTAACATAGCTATTGGAAATGGCCATAGAAATAGTGGAATTTACCCATAGAAAATGGTGGATCTTTCCATAGCTATTTGTATGTTTACCAGAGGGTAATAAATGGTGTATGTTGATGGTTAACAGATGCTTAATAGTGATTGATAGTTGCTTGATAGCTGGTTAAAAATGTGATTGTTTTGCAGAATGAGAGGGATTTATAATTCGGATGTAAATGGGATACAATTGGGATATGTAGACATTTAATATGGTAGAATCATGCTGTTGGCTCGATGGGTTTTGGACAACGGCCTATGACCTATGAAGGTGTTACCATCCCATTTATGTTATTATCCCATTAATTATGGCTTATGACGGTTTATTGACACTATGAATGGGGTACGTTTATCGCTTATCTTGGAGGATTCATGACAAAATGGGTGCAGCATCTTGCAATAGACGTCCCAGGCAAGTGGTTTCGAACCAACCTATAACCCTTCATGTAACTGGGGATGTTCCATGTTCCATGTATACATAATATATATATATATATATTAAAAGCATTTAAAAGCAGGATACACCAGGGTCATTTCATCTGGTGATGTTTGTTTAGCCACAAAAACAGTGCCGGCCGACTGCAAATCCTTCGGAAAAAACCAACTCCAAGCTGTTTGGCAGTCGGCGCTTAGGCAAAAGTCGAGCCCCTCTGATTCAGAGATGCCAGAGGCTGATTTGTTGCGGGGGTGCTGATTGAAAATCTCATCATCCATCGGGCATTTTATTCTTAACACACGAGTGTTCAATGGAAACCGAGGGTTTTGGACACTCACATAGATTTCCCATGCTTCCATTAGATTTCCAGAGTTTCAGTTCAATTAGAGTTGTGATATTCCATATGCTATCATATTCCATCATATTCAGATTCCCATATTCCATCATATTCCATCATATTCCCAGAGTTTCTGATGGCCATTCGCAACACTTGTGGTACCAGTTGTCCCCTTCGAACCGCCATTCGAACCGAGAGAGGCAGTGATTCCAAGCACGGCCTACGAAGTGCCATCGTGCCCAGTCGCTCGGCGCGGCGTTCGTGGATCTTCTATATTTGTTTACAGATCTACCCTCTGGTAATTTGTTACATAGCTATTGAAAATTGCCATTTATAGTTGATTTACCCATTGAAAATGGTGATTTTCCATAGTTATGTTAGTTTACCAGAGGGTAAGCAATGTTTGAAATTGATACCATATGCCTATATATATATATATGTGTGTGTGTAGTTGATACTACAATGTCTATGTAGTTTCAGATCATGATTTAAGATACATGAACCATATATAGGATTGATATACGCTATCATGATTGCTTCAGATCCCAAAAAAACACCGATATACTCAGATCATGAATGATCATGATATATTTGCTTAGTATTGGCATTATGACGGTTCATTTGTTGACACTGTTTCTTGCTGAAATCGTCTGCTTTATGGGTGAAATTCATATATATATATATAATTAATATATATATATATTATACATATGATTGCTTGTTGAAAGGCATTTTGTGTGGGTGGAGCCATCCAAATGATTGGTTAGATCAAGTTAGATCCAATGTTTTGTTGGTTATATAAGTTTCATGCGTTGAAATTTTCATGGCTGTCCTAAAAGGTCGCTTGTTAACCCTCCTTTTTTATTGGGTGAAGCCTCAATTTCTGCGAAATGTTCACCACAAAAATGGTGGGTTTTACCAGCAAAAATGATCTTCAAGGTTGAGTAGCCGTAGGGATTGAAGATGATTTGAAAATGTCATTAACAATCACCATCCCTATTGCTAAAGCATGACAAAATCTTTCTGAAATCTAAAGGTTGTTCATTGAATCATAAACGTTTTTTCTGACATTGTTCGAACATCCATTGGTGAATCTTAAATCATAATCATAATCGGTATAGATTGGTGAATTACAATTTCTGGGATTTCACCAATCATAAATCAATGATTATGATTATATAATTATAACATATTATACCTATAGTTAAACATTAAACATATAATTAGTTAACTAAGTTAACTATCATTATAAACTAAGTTAACTATCATTATTATAATGATCTTAAATCATTAAATCCATGTTCGAAAGTCCTCACGGCGCCGTCGCAGGTGTGTATCGAGCGCATCGATGTCTCCGGCACAGGCTTGGTCACGCACAGCCACGGCTGGAGCGCCGAACACCAGGACTGGGGGACGGGGGATGGCTTTATGATGGTTTTTTTGGGGGGGTTATTATGGTTTATTATGGATAATTATGGTTTATTAATGTTTATTATGGTCTATGACAGTGGGGGGTTACCACATGAAGAAGTTTATTCTTTTTATAAAATGGATGGGTTTTTATTGTGGATTATTGATGTTTATGACATGGGATGACATAGGGGGAAAAACACATGAAGAAGTTTAACATAGTTTGGGGTTTATTGATGTTTATGACATTGGAAAAAGCACATGAAGAAGTGTTTAACTCTACGTATGATTAATGCCTAATAGTAGTTTTTGAAATATTTTCTGAGCTATTTAGGTGCTGAGTTCCCCCAATATTCTAGTCACACCGTTCAGAAGTGAAAATGATAGTCAAGATGCCTAATTTTGTTAGATACCATCCCTATTTTGTTGTTTCAATCACCCATTTTTTGTTAATTCTCCATGTTTATTGGTAAAATCCCCATTTTGGCCTTAGACGTCCCAGGACGCAGGGCGACCCCCCACCTGTGTGGCGTGTGCCATCATCACCGCCACCAATGGGGGAGCCGCGCAGCGGAAGAACGTGGCGGGAAATCCTGTGACTTTGCAGTGCGAGTGCGGCTCGGAACGATGGGATTGGGATATCTTGGGATTGGATGTGGATGTGGATGAGGATGATGATGATGATGATGATGATGATGAATTGGGAAAGCTTCAGATGATTTAAGATGAGGCTAGGGTGTTTTTTGAGATGTGAGGTATTCAGATATGGCACTATAATCTTCAGGTACCAAGGTCTCAAAGCCAATGATCATCAAGACAAATGGGACGTTTAAGGTGGATGGTCAGGTATTGGGAAATTGAAGAAATGTCCCAGTTGTTTTGAGGATAGGTAAGTCTTTGACAGGTGGATTGTTAGATTACTTACTTGGGAAAGTTGCAGCAAGAGGTCGAGTCCTGGCAGTACTAACACAACTCCCCTGAAATGTGATGGTTACAGAGGGCGAACATGGTGGGTTCTTAGAACGCGGGACCCCGAGACCCATGGCGTTCCTACTTCAAATCACCATGTTTGGATGTGAGTTCTTTCAAGCTGTAATTGGTCCTCCTCAATGGAGAAACGAAGGGTTTTGGAGTTCCCCTATTTTAGGACACATCCAGATGTAAATTCAGAGAACTTGCAGGTTGCTCAAAGCAAGATGAATTGTGGGTTTGTTTCTTGGCACCGAGAAAGGATGTGAGTTGCTGCTGGCTGGGAGTGCTGAACATATTGCCATTTGGATCAATTTGGGGACCAAGAAACCTCCATTTGCTTCCCTCAGAAAGCATGGGCAAACCATTAAACATATACTGTATAATTATGCATTTGTTTATATGATTATACTTTTAAATATATTGATTACATATATATATTTGATTATATGCATTTGTTGAGCTATTGCTTTTACTTGGTTCTTAGCTCGGTGCTTGGGACCATTTGGGACCCCTTTTTTGGGACTTTGCCATGCCAGACAGCTTCAGCTCCCAGAAGCTCCCAGTCCCGTTGTGATTCTCCCGTTGGAGTAGCGTTGTATAGAGAAAAAAAGGGAAGGGCCTAAGGGTCACAGTCAAAACTGTAGACAACCATATTTGAGTGATGAACATTTAGAGTTCATGACAGTTGAAAAAGATGTTTACAGTATTCAACATCATTCAACCAGCTATTTGAATGCAAAACCCAGGGTACCAGTGTTTTTGCTGCATAGACACACAGTCCAACAGTTCTATCTGCATCATGTTCTGGCTACAGTGGTGGATGGATATGGTTTAGAGCCCCGAGCATTTGGGGATCAAAATTGGGTATCCCAAAAGATAGATGGTTAATACTACACATAGACATTCCAATCTGTGGTCCCTTGAGTCTTAAATTTGAACCCTTGCTGAACCATTAAACCTTTGTTCCCTGAAATAGTTGCTGGGATGATTGTTATGTTAATATAGTTTTGGATTGATCATTCCCATCCATTCCCCACTTACTTAGCACCAGTCTTCCGCATTGCTGAGGTTTGATCTGCGGACATTTGGGCTGCGGCAGATATCAAGATGCCCACGCCAAGGACCACGCCACGGAGTATCGGCACCGCTTCTGCCTTTCGGCATCGTTCGTAGTGATAGGAGAGTTGTCGTGCCAAGGCGGATGTGTTGTACAATGGGATAATGGTATATACAAAAAACCATAGTACCCTCTGGTAATTTCTTGCATAGCTATTGAAAATGGCCATTTATAGTGGATTTTCCCATGAAAAATGGTGATTTTCCATAGCTATGTTAGTTTACCAGAGGGTACAAAAAACCATAGTAATACTTGTACACTGGATAATGATGGGTTCCACCAAATTATGATGGTCCATAATGAATTATGCCAGTAACAGCCAGTAACATCATGTCGTAAAACACTGTAAAAATGCCAATCTATTTATGGCCCCCACCCCAAACTCCCATCAAAAATCGTTCAGCAACTGCCCCTAAGCCACTAAAAACATTCAAAAGCATTTAAAATCATCAAAAACACCAAATTACCCCAACAAAAAAAAGTCATTGAAACGTGTTTTCCCCCTCACTTGTAAACCTTGCAGGCAAGCATCTCGAAGTCGATGAACATGACGAACTCTAAGAGACATGCATTGGATGGCAGAACATACCACAGGATGTCACACCCAGTATTTTCCCATTGAAAAAACATGGTTTAGATCCATAGGATCATAACAATTTAACCATCAACCAAAGTGCAACCACCGGGGCCTCCGAAAAGTGGCAGCCGGGTAGGTTACCAACTGGACACGGGTCGCATCTGGGACTACGCCAGCGACGTCTTCGTGCACCGACGCCTGGTGCAGCACGCGGCCATGGGACACTTCGAACTGGCGCTGCCGGCGCCCGCCATGGAAGAGTCCAGGGGTTCCAAGGTTCGGATGGATGGGGGATGGAGGGATGGGGAATCCATGGGAATCCTATAAATTTCTGGAGTTTTTGGTGGATTTTGCCATATGTTATCTGATGATTTTCCATGAAAGCTAAGGATTTCGCGTGAAAAAATGGGGGAAGTTGAAGCGGCAAACAAGTTAGCAAGCAAAAGGATTGGGAGTTGATATGATCAACAAGAATGGAGATTCAACTAGCAAAAGTGGAGGATCTGAAAAACTTGGGGAAGAGTGATCCTGTGAAATGATCCAACATGTGGATTTTTACCAGTAAAGGTACGAGGAAGCAACAAACATTGGTTGAACTGGTGGAATCATTCAGATAAGTGGTAGACTTACCCAACAAAATATAGATGTTGCCATACAAAAATGGAATTGGTGCCAAGAAATGTCGGGATATTTAGCCAAGAAGACAAGGACTGAAGCAATCATGAAGAAATTAGCCTGGCAAGATAACGATTATAAAGCAACAGAAATGTTGACCACCTAAAGATTTGACATAACAATATAAACCTAGAATGAAGACGCCTATTCATACCAACACAGTGATCCCTTTGCAAACCAGCTCCAACGCCCAAGATATCGAAGCGGTGAGATATTCCACCCCCTGTGTGTTGATGATTAGTTCGGGGTTTGTTAACCTACCCCCTGTATATTGGGTATTACCATCAATCCATGAACTGGGAGATCCGTTCTTAACCAGCCAGTATACAGTGAGCCCAAAGGATTTTGAACACTGCATGTTTTTGTGTTTTTTTTCCTATTTGGTTTGTTATGGAAGATTGCCTATCAGTTCGATGTTGTACCTATTCTAATTGTGATTTCCCAGAGCAAAGTGCAACAAATTACCAGCGAGTATCCAGATTTATATGAATATTATATATACCCATAACCATGAGTATCATATATTTATATTATTTATTTGTATATTATATCCAGATTTATATGAATATCGGATATCTTTGATGTTCCCATGATATACCCATAACATAGCCACGATATCCCCTTTCGAAATCCCATGAAATCCACAGCCAGTAACTCCGCCATCCCAGCCATCAACCAAACGCAAGTAGCTTGTAACTCAATACACAAGTAACTCTAACCACAGAACATAAGCAGAACAACATGATGCTTTAAAAAAAATAACCGATCCCCTAGACCACCATTTTTATGGGTGGTATAAACATGTATAAACCATATGTTTTTGATTTTAAAAAAATGGTGGTTTATGACATTGTTTTACCAACATTAATCCCATTATTAACCACTATTAACCATTTTTTAACCACTATTAACCATTGTTAACCATTAGTAACCATGATTCTTCGTTATCCCAATAACTCTGGGCTGCTAAATTGGAGCTGCAGGTCCCTGTCCCTGGACTCCCGGGACACGAGCAGCTCCTTTCGATGGAGCTCGATGCCATCTTGGCCTCGCAGCGATTTGGCGGAAATTTTCTGTGTCGAAGTGTGCAGTAAGTCATTTTTATGGGGATTTAAGGATATGTGACATGCATACATATATATATATATATGTATGTATATGTATAAGTGTATATGTATAGGATGTATAGGTATATGTATAGGTATATGTATATGTATATGTATATATATATGTGTATGTATATGTATATGTATATGTGTATGTATATGTATTTGTATATGTATTTGTATAGGTATATGTATCTGTATCTGTATACGTATATGTGAATGTATATGCATATGTATATGTATATGTTTATGTATATGTATATGTACATATATATATGTATATGTTTATGTATATGTATATGTATCTGTATATGTATTTGTATAGGTATATGTATCTGTATCTGTATACGTATATGTGAATGTATATGCATATGTATATGTATATGTTTATGTATATGTATATGTACATATATATATATATGTATATGTATATGTATCTGTATATGTATATGTGTATGTATATGTATAGGTATAGGTATTTGTATATGTATATGTGAATGTATATATATATATATGTATATGTATATTGTATATGTATGTACATATATACATATAGTTATTATATGTTGTTATTGTTTTCATGATTAGTATCATTATCATTTTTTTTCAATGTGATATGTGGGTGTCAGCCAAAAGTAGGAAATCCGCGAAGGTACAGCAATGTTTTGATGGGGCATCGCCAAACAAACCCAGCTGATGAGCCCAGTTTTGGCTGGCGGAACCCGAAAAAATGGCTGACATCGCCAACCAAATCATCTACCCATTCGTCGACTTCTTTACATAATCGCCAATTCTTCAAGCCGAGATCCTCATGTTTGCCATGGTTTTTCCTTGTAAAAATTCGTTCCGAGATCCCATGTGGCTCCGGATCAAGCCACCCTAGCTAGCACCCACAAGTGGTCATATCAAGTCATAACTTGTAGTTGTGGGTTTCATCTCAGCATTTCATAGCAAATATAGAGGTTGGACCCATCCCCATTCAAATAACCCCCCCGAAAAAAGCCCTAGTTGGGCATTGGATTTGTTCTAGGCATGGGCTGGACAGCCCTTCCTTTCATGGGCTGGATAGCCCCCCATGGGCTGGATTGGCTGGCTATAAATGGCTATAATATCTATAATACATATTTATATCCCAGTTTCAGAATGGTTAAATTATAGTGGACCCCCATCTAGTATAGTTAATCATCCATTTTTCATGCAGAAACATACCACCCCTCCAGGCTGGATCACCAACGCTCCCTCTACGAACGTCAACTCGCGGAGCCTTGTCCATGTTGGTTTTTTATCGTCATGGAAAACAAATGTCTACCCTCTGGTTATGTCAAAATAGCTATTGAAAATGGCTCATTAACAGTTGATTTATCTATTCCAAATGGTGATTTTCCAGTTTGCTATGTTAGTTTACCAGAGGGTATACCACGGTTATTGCAAGATCCGCATTTTGGGCTTGATCCCCTGACGGCAAAATGGTTTCAGATCCAGGGGTGCGGAAGGGAATAAAATTTCGAGGTGTTAATCACTGGCAAGTGCTGTGTATATTACATATATATATATGCACCAAACCACCCCTTGCATTATTGTTGAAACATATGATTATTGGAGGGGATGCTTCGATGTTCGTATAGAAGATGGTGATTTAAATTAAATATATAATGTGATTATAATGGTGATTTAATGGTGATTTATATATAATGGTGATTTAATGTGATTATAATGGGATATATACCCAAGCCTAACTATTTGGGAGTCTCTGAAAATGGGATTTATTGGTTCTTTAGTGAAATTTAATGAGATTTGATTTAATGATATGTAATGGGATTTAGTGGAAATATCACTGGAATATTAATGAGATGATCAACAATGGAGGTTTCCATAAATGGAGGTACCCCAATAGCTGGAAGATTTATTTCATGGAAAATCCTCCCCCAAAAAAATGACTTAAGAAACCTCCATCCATATATATATATATATTGTGGTTAAACGGAATGTCATAAACAGCTCCCATGACCGGGGATGGTTAGAATCCAACAACCATAGAATTGGGGGTGTACCGAATCTCTGGGGTCTCAAAGGTTCAGGATGGCAATCCCTGTGCTAATCTATTGTAATATCGCCATGGAAGTCTACAAACTGGCCTTTTCCCATAGCTATGAGCGGATTGCCAGAGGGATCCATCTTTCTGTTAAGTCCGACTGAATTTGTTCATGTACAGGATCTACTATTTATATTCAACGAAGAAACCCATGGCTATGTCATCAGAAATTCCCGAATGTCAGCAGAACCTCAGTGGATTTGCGATGAATGGGAGCAAATGAGCCATAGGCAAGCTGCGATTTCGCTGCGCTTGCGCTTCAAGCCCTTTTTTTGTGACATGTGCAGTGAAAGTACCTATTGTAGATTTTAGAGTGTATCATTGTATCTGTGTGTGTGTTTAGTGCATCGCCTTCAGGACTTGCAGCGGCAACAGAGTAGCTCAGTGAACGACTTGCAAAGTGCCACTGGGGCAGTGCGAAGGCCCGAAGGCCGTGGGATGACCGTAATATTATGTGATGTACAGTAGTATAGTTGCACTATGTTGCACATTTTGGTCAATATATGTTAATCTGATTGGTGGTTTCAAACATGACTTTTATTTTCCATTTCATATATGGGATAATCCTTCCCATTGACTAATATTTTTCAGAGGGGTTGAAACCACCAACCAGTAATATTATTGAGATTTATTTTGTGACCGAAAAGACACAAGTTCTTCAAACTCTGATTGCAGACTGTTTCCCATCGGTCACTGAGATGATCCCCGGAGACCAACCAAAACATCTAAGGCGATTGAAGCCGAAGGACGACGTGAAGCGGCCATGAGCTTTGACGGGAAAAAGTGGCTGTTGTCCTGCGAGCTGGGCCACCCCAAAAGGCCCCAAAGAACCAGGAGCTGGGCTATGGAAAATGGCCATATGGATGATTTACCGATATTTACCTATTGAAAATAGTGATTGTCCACTTCGCTATGTTAAATAAGCAGAGGGTAGAAGGTTAAAACATGTTAAAACCACATTCCCCCCAACTAAGGGGCCGTGAAGGTAGATCAAAGCACCTTGCTCCATGGGTGATTTTTTTTTATAATTTGTTCAACATCTCTTGCCATAGATGGATATATGTGGGAGAATTGACATAATCAGCTTTGAAACAGTTGGGGGATGCAAGAATGACCAAGTTTTTTTGTGGATCTGATTTGACGTGCCAACAGCTTGGCCATTTTGGAAAGAGAGCCAGGGGAGCTCACAATGAGGCAAAGGAAGTGATCTTTTCCAATTATTCGAACTCATCAACCATAGTGGTGGCACAACGGGGATATAATTGGACATATATATATTATATATATATATATATATATATTAAATATATAATATGTATATATATAACATATATAAGCACATATATAAGGGAATAGATGGAAATAACTACCTCAATCAAACATGGTTCTTTGGGAAGCCAGGGAAGCACACGTTTTGCCGTTTTTTTCCGGTAGCTGTGGGCTGGGTCCTGGTTTTTTTCGCAGTGACCAAGGACGGAAGAAATGCAAAGCCATGAGAAGCAGATGAAAATGCTGGACATCGGGGCGCGGATTGAAGCACTGGCGTCCTGTTGTGGTACCCTCTGGTAAACATACAAAAAACTATGGAAAATCACCATTTTTTATGGGAAAATCCACTATTTCTATGGCCATTTTCAATAGCTATGTAACAAATTACCAGAGGGTATGCCTTCAAACCAGGGAAGCCAACAGCTGCTTTCATCCACCATCCCCATTTTCCATCAGGAGAAACAGTTGGCTTCGGCGCAGAAGTCTTGGAGCACGGAACAGGAAAAACTGAAATTCGCCAAAGAGCTCAATGCCTCGCTCTTGCAAAATCGCCCCCTGACCGAGTTCTTTTCACCGGGGTTTAAGGGGACGGCGGGACGGCTTGGAGGGGTGAACAAAGAAAAACAACAAGCAAACCAAACGCGACCATTTTTTCATAAAGATATCGTAAAGTATCCAAAATGACGGGAAAAACCAGAAGACAGATATTATACAAATGTAGCAAGCAAATGAAGAAGGGAACCAGACAAAAGGATACCCAAAAAAAACCAATCGATCATACAAAGCCAACAACGTACGCATGTTGGACCCTGATTGTCGCCGTACGTCAATATGATTTCTATATGTACCCATAGACCTTGAAGATATTCAGCCAGCTAAGTGTGTTTGTTTTATCATGTTTTACCATATTTTACCTTCAATGTCCGTCATGTTTACCAACTGTTCTGGATAAGTTGAGAAAGGAAGGTGTGAGATCCAATCACAAAGAATAGACTCAATAGACCCGCGGTCATGCACGTTTGAGCAATCTATATCCATACTGCATCATGGATTTTTACCCTCTGGTAAACTAACATAACTATGGAAAATCACCATTTTTAATTGGTAAATCCACTATAAATGGCCATGTTCAATAGCTATGTTAAATTACCAGAGGGTAATTTCAGTTGCATGGGTCTGGGTTTACCCTCCGGTCATCAAACATTTTGGTCGATGATGTTCCCATGAGAAAGCCATATTTATTTAGATTGAATTTCCCAGCCATGCTTGATTGGTGGGATCTGGAGGGGTTCATATCCCGAATTCAAAAAATCGTGCCTTTTTTTGTATCATATAATTATCCCCGCCTTATCCCCCTACGTATCTATGAACCATCTATGAAAACCATCCGTATTCCACTATATCCCAATGATCCTTCTATAATTCTCCACAATTCCCAAGAAAATGTCCTTAAAATCCTCTCATCGGACATTCCCTTTTTGCTTGGATCAAGGCAAAGACATGGCGGATGGAGAAGGCAAAGAGTCCAAGACAGAGGCTGCGCTTGTTGATGTGGTAATTCCCATGTATCATTAATTGTTTTGGTAATTATCTGGGAATGGTACATGGGATAATATCTGATTATTATCTGGCTTATTGTCTGGGAATGGTCATGGGACAGAGTTACCATTATTGGGTAATTATCTGGGAATTATCTAGAGTTCCCATGATTAATATGGTTACTAATGGGCAAGACTAGTTGCAAATAGTTGTAATATTTAGTGGGATGTGATATGGGACACATGAATGAATGATTGACGGTACAACGTAATTAATACTAATATTATCCCATGATATTTACGTATATATAGGGTAATTGTGATACAACACAATGGCTGGTTGGTGGTTTGGAACATGTTTTATTTTTCCATATATTGGGAATAATCATCCCAACTGACTAATATTGTTCAGAGGGGTTGAAACCACCAACCAGTATATACTCGTACATATATATATATATACAGGGTACTTGTGATACAACATTATGGGATATGATAGAATTAATGGATATGACTGGGATGGCAATATGGTCTATTGATCGTGGGATGATATTTTTCTTATGAGATGGTGAAATAGAGCCAAAGATATTCCCAGTAGATCACTGAAAATGGCTTAACTATAACAGCAATAATATAAAATCAAGGGATAACTATGGGATATTAATATTGATATGTGGGAATATAGTGGGTATTAATTATAGTAGTGATATATAATAGTGGCAATGTGATACCTGGCTATATATTCCCATTATATCACAGCAAGTATACCGTTCCATTATACCATATTAGAATTGGGTTGATCAAGCATTGCTCAATTGAAAATCCACTATGTATAGATGATTTACCCGCTTACCCAGCTACAAACATCCATTTTATCATCATTTATCGGGAATTTTTAATTGCCACGTTTGATGCCAGTGGATACTGGAGCTAGCCTAAAGAGCTCAATTTTGAGCATTGTCCCAGCTGACCAGCCAAAATGGGGCACGAATCCAAACATGATCATGAAAATCAGCACCCTTGTCATGATGTCCTCCTCCTACTCCTCATCAATGTAGGAATTATTACGCTTTTGTGGGTTGTGTCGTCTCAACATGTCTCAACAGCTGCATAGACAAAAAGACCACCCGTCGAAACAGCGCTGTAACACTTCCATGTAGCAACGGTAGGTGCACACGGGTCCATTTTCCATGAATATGTGTGGCCTCTATCTAACCCTCTCAGAAGCACTGGCCATTTAAATGAAACCATTGAATCTACTAGATGAATTCCATATGATTCTTGGGTGAATCATTCATTAATCATATTTATCATCCATGAACTCTCCATTCTTGTTGGTGATTATTCATGAATTATCATTAATCATCCATTAAATCATCCATAATCATCCATTATTACTACTTACCATGAGAATACCACGCTGTTTCACCGAGTTTTCGCAGGAGGATGCCTTGGTGTTGCGGCTGCGCGAAAAGGTGGCCCTGCTGAGAGAACAAGTCTCCGCCTTGTCGTAACCGTCCGAAAAAGGAAGACAGCCGCCAGGAAGAGGGTGACATTTGGGGAGACCATACCGTGGATGGAAGATATACCCTCTGGTAAACATACAAAAAGCTATTGAAAATGGCTATTTATAGTGGATTTTCCCATGAAAAATGGGTGGATTTTCCATTGCTATGTTAAATTACTGGAAGATATACTGGGATTATAATCTGTAACCTGGGATAGTATGGGATAATTATTGGTAATTCATGGTAACCATGATGCCCTTATAATCCCAGTTACTGGATAAACCGAATCTACCACGATGATGGAGCTCGCGACCACAGTATGGGTGGGAGAATATGGGATAATTCAATGGTAATTACCCTCTGGCAATTTGTTACGTAGCTATTGAAAATGACCATTTATAGTGGATTTTCCCATTGAACATGGTGATTTTCCATAGTTTTTTGTATGTTTACCAGAGGGTACTGGATGCACCATGATAAACCCTATAGTTGACGACATTGATATCAGATGAGTCGGAAAAAAAATAGGGATCTACGACGGATAAAAAACCGTACCCCACAACTGGCTAGTCATGGGATTTGGAGCTACAAGTGACATGTCGGAGCGATATGTCACGGATGTTCCAATGAATCGACTGTGATGATCGACCTTTTCGTTTTTGTTAGTTTTCTGATGTTTTCTGTAATCTATGCCTGTGATCCACAGGTTTGTGGTGTTATTGTGGTATACTCCAATTTGATGAACCTCAAAGAATGACCCAGGACGCAGCTATTCCCCAAACAAATAAACAACCAGTTGCTCCAGCTGACCGTCTCAAGGCCTTGACATTGGCGCGGTGCAGGGCAGCTGACGAGACGTGGAGAAAAAAATGTGGATGGAAAGTGAGCAACTCTTGTGGCTGATATTTGCTGAGATTCTATTGGCCACAATACTGTAGTCTATAAGTCATCGCCTGAATGGTGGATCATGATAGTTGCGAGTTGTACATTTTTGTGATGTTGTTTCACGTCATGCACCCTGTATTACAGTGCCGGTAAGCATCATATCTTTCTGTTATGCCAACCGTTGCCAGGAGTCCCATGAATACTGACTTGGGAGTTCGCAAGGCCACGTCCGACGGGTGCCCGATGAGTGGTATCTGTGATGGGTAGTATGATTTGATACTGACGAAAAACCACGGTAAATAATCGTCTTAAATCTTAAATGATCTGACAAGGTACTGCTATGATGGTCCATGGATGATTTTGTCAGAAAGCTTGGAAAGCCTATCTGTAAAGCTCCATGATTTGTCAAGCATACCCATTTAAAATCATTCTTGCGCCAAAAGACCAAACCCCTTAAGCCTCCTGTGCAGTAGCAGCATTCCAGCCCAGCCCATCATCGGGGCCGTCTGTGACGATCACTTTGACCCAACTGAAGCGACGACGTTGTGGGAATGATAATCTTGATAGTATTGATATACAGTATTGATCGGTATTGTAGTAGTACAACTACAATGATATTAGTTGATATATATATATATATATTCATATATATTCAAATATATATATATATGTACATATACCATATGCATTTGTAAAAATGGCGATGGATGGATGGATGGATGATCCATCGATTTATTGATTGGTAGGTATATAGGTAGACAGCATAGGTAGACAGCAGTTACCCTCTGGTTACGACTAATATAGCCATGGTATAGATGGCCCATAGAAATAGTGAATTTTCCCATTAATAAGATGGTGGATCTTTCCATGGCGAACTGTTAGTCATAACCAGATGGTACTGTATATAATGCACAGCAATGTACACCACAGAAATATGCACCGCCTCCCAGCGCCAGGCCCAATTCTTTGATCGCTGCTTACGGGCAGATCGTTCCGTGGAATATCCCAGGCCGGAAGGCCGGAAAAGGCGGAAAATCTACAGACCACTCTTGGTTTCAGGGTAGAAATCATGATGTTTTTCATGGTGGTAGATAATATATGATAATATATCAGAGCGGCCACCAATTGAGTTCTGGAAGAAATCAGTGTGCCTTTTGAGCACAGAAACCCACGCATAGCTTCTTGATTTTACCACCCAGTCCGCATGTATCAGCTGACCCCAAGACCATCAGCATGTCATTTTACAAGTTGTCAAACCGTTTTGAAGTCATCCTGAGGTGCGCGCAGAACGTGACGCTGCTCTCGAAGCAGCATCACGTCACGCTGCAGCAGCCTCGCGTCACGCTGCAGAAGCCTCGCGTAACGCTGCAGAAGCCTCGCGTAACGCTGCAGAAGCCTCGCGTACCGCTGCAGAAGCCTCGCGCAACGCTGCAAACGCCCCACTACACTAATTACACTACACCACAACTACAACTACACTACAACTACAACTACAGCTGCACTACACCACACCACACTACGCAGTTGTGGGTGAGGTGACCGACCAGGTGACCATTGCAACCATTGCACTGATGGATCACACAGCTCCAAGCACCTTTCGGTCCATCAGTGCCACCGCCTTGTGCAGTACTACTGGTGTGACTAAGTGATTACTAGTCATTAAAATCATTGAACGAGTCATTTTTCTGCCTCAACGTTGTGAGGCGTCCAGCCCTGCCGCCGGTGAAGATCTCGTCCTTCCGTGCCCAAGAGGTGGGAGACCAACAAAAGTCTGATATGGAGATCTTGTTAAAACACATTTAGTGACTAACAAGTTTTAGTGTTCACCGCAAGTCTGATGTTCACTGACTAAACTTGTTGGTTTTTGGTTCTTATGGAGTCCGTTTAAGATGCAACATAAACATCTACATGAAAATGTCCATGTAAATCTTTGATGCAACTGATGTGACCCCCAAAAAAAAAACATTATTTTGAAGCGACCAACCCCAAATCCATTTTTGCACGTCTCTTGTTGCAGGTGAAAGTGCCAAACTCACCAAAGGCTCCATGGCATAGGCTGCGGACGGCGGTTTGTTGGGTCGGTTAGCTATATGACCGGGTTATAAAATGTTATAAATAGGTGGTTACATACAACAAGAAAAGGATGTGTCTGAGATGAACAAGATTGAACAAGGGAGCGTATGGTGTAGTACTTGCGGTATTTTGTGTATTTGATCACGGTGTACAGTGGTCTGGACATTCTGTCACCGCATTTTGGCGACTTTTCCAACAATGATGCATGATGAATTAAGGTTGTGTCAGCAAGATGCAATGGGTGATTTTTCTCACTGAAAGTCAGAAACCGAAACAGTTTCTTGGTGTTTTCATGCCCGGGACCCGTTTGGGCAAAGGGCCTTAGCCATTTCACCGAGGTTGTTCTCACATTCAGTCGGATTCAATCAATTTCGTTGAAATGGCCTTGTCCCAGCATTGAGTTTATATACTGTATCTCAGAAAGTGAGATGTGCCGTTTTGGGAGGTGTGTGTTATGTGCAAATCATGGTCATGTGGCAGATGGACTCATCATTTCTATACCCTTGAGATCTCTTGTGCATTGGTATTTTGTTGCAGTTTGCCATGGATGCCATGGATGCCATGGCATCTTGAAAGATGATTTACCTAGTGTGGATGGACCAAATCCTGCACCAGTTGGTATCGGTAGCTAATGGGATAAACCATCTACCATTTGGATCCATTTGGTGCAGGATTTTGATGTTCCGCTTCGCACACTGTGAAATTCATCACATCTTCATGTCATTCTTTGCTCAAAAGGTTTTTCCGTTTCCGGTTGGCGGCTTATCACTCATTTATACATGGATGATCTTCCTCTTCGAAAAGTAAAGCTAAGATTCTCGCCACGTTTGATTACCAGAGGGTAACCATTGAATGCTGGATCTTTGCCACCGGTTTGGCAGGGCATCCACCAACGAGAACCAGGAGTTTTTGCGGCCTCGGAATCCAAGGGGCATACTCAGGGCAATCTTAGTAGGGAAAATAATGATAAAACTGCTAGGAATTATTAGAAGTTTACTATGGATTAGCCTATTTTCAGACAAAGCCAAATGATGATTTCTGCAGAATTGGCATTTAAACGACAAAGATGGTATATTAAGCCAATTAAATGCAGATTGAATGAACCAAAATAGGAATTGTTGGATAGTTGGATAGTTTATCCTGTTTATAGATTTTATAGTGACCTCGGACAACCAAAGCATATAGATGGTGGTTAATGTTTAGAAACCATGAAATTTTGGGATTCTTTGGACGGAGAGGTCAAGAAAAAAACAGCTCTCTGCTTGGTTTCTGAAATCCCATGAGCCACTATTTTTGGTGGATGAAATCTAGATTCTAGATGTGTGTTCTATTTCTCGGGAACCCCCCTCAGGATATTACTCGGGGTTGTCATCCAATGACAGTTGTATGTATATATATATATATTCATATACATATTCCTATATATATGTATAGAATGGGCTAGCGCCCGGGTGCCGCCGACCCCCCTATTTGGGGGGTCCTGCAGAGAGAGGGAGAGAGATGGATGGATGGATGGATGGATGGATGGATGGATGGATGGATGGATAGATAGGTAGAGAGATAGAGAGAGAGAGAGAGATAGACAGATAGATAGATAGACAGTTGGATAGACAGATAAGTAGATGGAGAG
>Ga0126342_10008291_pt1 | contig 18608 bp, 18 predicted proteins | sample Cyp1metagenome_FD_92528 | JGI IMG/M metagenome (GOLD analysis project Ga0126342, IMG submission 92528) | Coral microbial communities from Lord Howe Island, Old Settlement Bay, Australia - Cyphastrea 1 metagenome | ecosystem: Host-associated > Invertebrates > Cnidaria > Coral ...
ATATATAAATATATATACACATGTAGTTACATATATATAGCTATATATATATATATATTCATGTTTAGTTATATGTAGTTATACATAGTTATGTATATAGTTAAATGTATAGTCAAATTGTACATAGTTATATCTATAGTTATATATAGTTATATATATAGCTGTATATATATGTATAGTCAAATTATATATAGTTGTATGTATATTCATATATAGTTAAATCTATTTAACTATATATATATATAGTTATATATATAACTATATATATACTTAAACCTCTGGAATAGTCTCGTGCAATAATATAAACCTTGATAGTTCGAGTCCAGATAAACCTAGCAAAATCATCCAAAACAAAAACCTCTGGAATGATGTCATACACGCAGTAATTATTGATAATTATTGTGGAAGTTTCGAGTCCCTCACAATCATTCACAAACCTGAAATGATATAAATATATGAAATATACGCGTACCGTTATATATACATACCTAGTAAGGCAATGTCGGGATGGCTTTTTGACATGAGTTCTATGTCGCAGTGAGGTTGTTATTTCAAGATCAATGCGATTGTAAAGCACAAAAAAAACTGAGAATTTGATGTAACACCTTAACAGTTGCCTCGAAGGATCGCAAGAATCCAACCTTGAATTGGCAAATCCATGGAGATCCCTTTGTTTCTTTTTCTGACATTACTTGGCTTAAAACTATTGTTTTGGATGGTTTGAACACCATTTATAGGTTTTCAAAACTCCATGCGTCTCATGATGTGAAATTGCTCCTCAAATGAAGTGCACTATCTGACTATTAAGTCAATTATGTTTGGCTTCAAAATGAAGCTTTACACCATACTAGTACACCCCAAAAGCACATCATGTTGCCAATGCTTAATATTCAATTCTCGGGGCTAACAAGTCAAGCACAGACTTTTGGCATGCTTAATTAGCCATGTGTGATTGCAGTCAAGCGCAGACCAAAGGTTGCGTCAATTCGAGTCAGGCTTTTGGAACACAAAAAACCTAGCCATGTTCCATACAAAAATTTACTCCCCGAAAAGATCATGTCGGGTGGGATCCAAATTGAAGCACACCGAGAGGCGGAGACGACTACCATGATCACCCCAACGATGAATTCACCAGTGTTCTGCCACAAGATTGGGCCACCCTTGGGACTGGATTTTTTTTATGGCATGTGTGTTTATAGATTTTGGGATCCTTTATGCTCCAAAGAGATGTTCAACATTATTGTGTCTATACAACATAGATCTACATAGTATAGATAATTTTCCCATTGAACAGCATGGATTTCACCATGGATCCGAAACTTGGAGGATAAGCAGCCCAGCAACAGATGTGCAAAATGATGAATCTCCACTTGGGTTTGCCATGTGCATTTCACGATTGAACAACTATGCCTTTGTTGAATAACGCATCAAGTTGGGCATATGATGCATACACAGTTTGAACAAGTCTCCAAGTGCTGAGACTCCATGGAAAAATTGACCATGTTCAAACCAACAAACGCGAATCTCATATCCGTGAAAACATGTTGGGGTCATGAATAGAGGCTCTTCAATGGTATTTGTTGCTGAAAATCGGTGAAGATAAAATATGAAATAAAACCTCGAATACCCCGCAAGCTGCAAGCTGTTCTGTGCTTGAAGTATATTGATGTATATTATGTGCATATTTACAAACATCAGGTGTATATTTGCCCCCTCAATTTGTGGTTCAAAAACCAACTCATTCCTGATGTCTTCAGATTCGGAAAAAGACATTGGAATCTGCTCCACACCTCCATTGCTCCATGGCTGTCCTGCCTCCACCCACAGGATGCCTCGTGGACCAATATTTGCCTGACTGAAAGTCGTGGATGTGGGTCGCCAAAAAAAAAAGGTGACTGTATTTGAAAATATGGATAAATGATGATAAATGTGGTACATCCTAAATATACAGGCATTTAATAGGGATAAAGATTACTAAGCATCAATTGTAGGAGTACCTTATTTTCAGACAAGCCCAAAAGATGGCTGTGGGTCAAGATCTAAGACTGTCATTTTGAGTGTTGACTATCCATGACTTTCCACTTTGGAGGGCTACATGGGGTTACCCATTTTGGACCCATATCCACTTGGGGCAATGTGGCTGGTGGTTTGGTTTCCTGCAAGTGCACCCTACGTTCGAGTAAGAAGATCACAGTACCCACGGATCATGACGGTTTAACATGGTCTAGCATCTGTTGAACTCCAAATGCTTTAATTGACATTAATTGACATTAATTGACTATGTTTAACGTCAAGGTTTAACTTAAAGGTTTAACGATGGTTTCATTGCTCCAAACTGGGAAATCCGCCAAGATCCCCAACCACGCTCTCTGCTACGAGTCTTGGCTGCATCCTCAGTGGTAGATAGTGGATTCGTGGATACAAAGTTGGGCCCCTCCCATAGTGAGAAGATATTAGACGTTGGTGTAATGACATGTTTATAACATGTTCTAACTCCATCATCATCTAGAAGAAAAAACATATTGTCATACTATATGTTGTACAATGTTATACCATGTTATACCATATTATACCCACCATAAGCCACAAGTTGTCAACAGCTGTAACATATATGAACGTATTAAAAATTATTATACCATGTCATTAAACCAACGTAGCTATCCTGGGGGAACCACATCGTAGCTAGGCGATGTCGTCACCGGGGATCACCCGCCACTAAGGATGCAACTTCGCATGCAGTGGACCTTCCCATGTTGGCGTTCGTGACGTAGCTTTATCAGGGTGATGTGGGCACAGAAAAAATCCATAAAAATCAACAGGTCCTGAAGTTGAACATATGTGCTCAATACCAGTTCGATGGGGTGACCTGGAATGAAAAACTCAGCTACATATACAAGTGGCAGGGGTGCCCCATTGAATGGACAGCGTTTCCTCATTAATTTTGAAGTTTGTTTGCTTGATTCACAGGAATTACTTGCGACTTGCGCAACTATAGCTGTCCATACATCTGGCGATGTTGCAATTGTTGAAGTGGCGATGTTGAAGCGCATTCCTGTAAAACATATATTGATACAGTATATACCTACCCAAATGATTTGTGCCGTCTTTCGGGACGGTACTTGCATGCCTTTGAAGTAGTCAGAAAACCATGTTAAATTTGGACATATGTAATTATAACATATATATATATATATAACTTTGTATCAATGTATATATATATATAATTATAATATAATATATATATATATATACATATATATTAAACATATACTATAATATATATATATATATATACCTGGGGATGCATATGACCAAATTTTTTCAGTCATTATGGCGTAAATCATTAAAACCTAAATTATTTCGTCAATGACAAGTTTTACCCGTAATTACCAAAAATATGGTTATTTCTGATCATAGCTGTGTGAACCTCCAAGATGCAGGTTGATCTATGGATCAAAAGGGATTGGAATGCATTGTGATCGCACATGTCTCAAATCATCTCAAATCAAAGATATCACTAAGCCCAATATGATAGTAGTAGACCCATGTAGACCCCATTTCAACATTATTCTTTGAATGGTTTACGGGGAACCCATGTTCACCACAGCCACGCCCGGCCGATTGCCTGCGCTGAATTGTGGCGCGCAATAAGGCCCACAGGGAGTTCGGATTTGTGGTGCAGTTTGGGATTTGGCATGCAGCCTATGCAACTGATAAACAGTTTTGGGTGTTGCTAATTGATTGCTTTCTCAAAACCCCAAATCGCATCTAACCCTTCAAAATTGAAACTTCATAGCCATCACATTTTCTCCAGCTTGGATCGTGCGTAAGACATGGTGAAACCATGCCCGGCCGGAAGCACAAAGGCTCGAGAACTGCTTGCTTGAAGGGTTCTGGTTGCAATGGCGAACCTTTATGGGGTAGCCAAACGTTGGTGGGGCACTGACTCCATTAAGAATCGGGTCGAGGAGGGTGGCATAGACAATCTAGTGATCAAATCGAAAGGAAAACCAATTTCACCCAAAGATGTGGCCCATGCAGTGTGGAATGCCGATGTCCTCATTCCGATTATGGAGAACATGAAGTCCAACCACTTGATCAAAACCCCTGACATGCCTACGATCACCACTCAGGTGCATATCCTTCACCTCATATCTTTGGGGCGGGGGTTGGATGCCAACAACTTACCCCAGATGAACGATGAGCTTGAGCTTCAGATCCACTTGGTGGTGAGCAGCATCAAGAAGTTGATGTGCTTCGTAAGGGACAAGTTTATCCGTAGAAACAAGCCACGGGACACGGGTTGATCAAACAAAAAAACAAACCATATTGTTGAAAGGGAAGCTGAAATTATGTGTTGAATATGTTAGGAGTTCAGATGCATTTTATCAACTACAGTTTCACTATTTTTTTCTGAAACATGCATGCCTGAGGGAACCTTCCCTGAAGGACCCCGCGTTTGGAGAGCTGTTGGCTCACTTTGGGGACTTGGAGCCTTTGCTGCATCCAGGCGTTCAGTTCGACGAATCAGGCAATGGACCAACCAAGGCAATCCAATCCAATCACCACAGATTTCAATGCATTGTAACTAACATTAATAAACGATACTTTTATGTTCAGAGCTGGGGTTAACAATTTCCGTTACCTTATTTATGCCTTGATTAGCTAGTCGGCCGCTTGCCTCTCAGGAACTCTTCGTGGATCTTCCGAACTCTCCCGAAACTCCTGGTGAGGCCGACAAGGAGGACGATGAGGAGGAGGAGGAGGGACTCCGTGCCAGGTTGCGGGAGGTTCCCATTCCTTCCCCCAGCACTGTTCCAGTGGTTCCAGAAAAGGAGTCCAATTCTGTTGGGACACCCAAAGTTTTGGAGAATGATTTGATCTCCGTTGCCCTTCCGGTTGAAGATCAGGAATGCATTTTTGGGTTAGACAAGAAAATTAAGGCTGTCAAAGCCCAGATTGCTGAAATGAAAAAGGCTCAAATGAGCAAGGTCGATGCCCCGCTGGTTTCCCCCACCCTGCCAGTGACAATGGTAGAGGGCAACAAACCACCGGTGACTCCAAACTCAACAAGGGCTGAAGAGATCAAACGCAGAATTGAAGAGTTGAAGGGATCCATTGAAAGCTCTTCAAAGTTTCTTGTCCCAAGGTCATGAGTTTCTTGGGATGACATGGGGTGACTATTAATAGATTTCCTTGGTTTCCTTTTTTTGGGTCATATATGAAAACCTATCAGAAACTCATGGAAATAAATATAAAACACTTATAAGGTTCCAATAAACTTCATAGCCTGATCTTTAAATCGCTCAGGTTGCACGATGCAACCCAGAAACCTTGCATGGACTATGACGAGACTCAGCCGCTTCCACCCCAAGTTGCTCTTGAAGCCCCGGTTGCAGCTGTTGAGGAGGTTGAGGAAGAAGTCTGGGCCCCTCCCGTTGGTGATAACATCCCCACTGAAAATGACACGACCCAAGATTCCATGCCTCAGAAGGAAGAGCAAATCCCGGTTTCTTGAAGACCATTTGGAAGTACACGTTCCCATGTGTTCATGCTGTTCTTTCATTCCCCCTGGTGCTATTAATAGATCCCCGAGCTGTATGTTGATCATTTAGCTTGCCTTCAGGTTGTGAAGCACACTGACTTCCTGCAGTTGAGAGGTGCTAAGAAAGACGAAAACTCTAAGAAGAAGAAAGGCAAAGGCAAAGGGAAAGGCAAAAAGAGTAGCCAGGATGATGGGAGCACTGACAGCAAGTCTGCGCCTAGGAAGGTTCCTGAGTCCCGACGTGGGAAACTGCATAGGCTTTCTTCAAAGGTCAAGGCCAAAGCAGCCAAGGAGACCCCAGAGGATACCAAACCCACAGCACCCCGCAAGGCCAAGAGCAAAAAAGCAGAACAGCCCGCACAGGAAGGTGTTGAAACATGCAATGAGGTAAAGGAGAAGAACGGTAAGAAAGACAAGGGACGCAAGAGCAGCAAAACGAAAGAAGGAGAAACCAGCATGGGAAAGGAGGCAGAGGAGAAGATTGAGAAGAGAAAGGGAAAGACTGCAAAGAAGACAGACAAGAAGAAAGATGAAGAGCCTGAAGATCCGCCAGCCTTGGAAGCAAAACCTAAGGACTGTTTGATGTGGAATCTGTAATGGGTTATTTTCTTGTGACATATGTTTTTCCAACACCATACTTCAAGAAAATGCACCTTTTGCCTTAGCAAAACCTAAGGACTGTTTGATGTGGAATCGGTAATGGGTTGTTTTCTTGTGACATATTTTTTTCCAAGACCATACTTCAAGAAAATGCACCTTTTTTCCTTGAAAATGTGTTTTTCCAATGGGCAATACTTCAAGACTGGCTTGTAGGAGTCGAAGCGAAAGCGAATCGAGCACGATGTCGTCACCACAGAGGTCAAGACCGTAGTGGAGCACTTGAATGGCCAGTTCCAGGGTTACTACAAGATCATGGTCTATTGGTCCCGGTTGGCAGTTGGGTTCCTGATCTTCAAAGACGGCAAGTTCAAGCAGGCTCCAACCTGTCTCGGTTTACTGTTGACATTGGATGCTTTTTTTGGGGGGGAACTTGTCTTGATTCATTCGGTATTTTGAAAACATTGAAGTACAGTATCTACTTCCCCTAACCTTCTCTAAACTCTACCTCCCCTCAACCATCCCGAAGCTCCTCTTGAACCATCTTCCTTCTGCTGGTTCACGCAATTTCCTGCAGGTGTGCTACTGCACGGTCCAGAAGGAGAACTTGATGTATACCGTGAAGGCTATGTCGACGATTGTTTCTTTCATGCAATCCCCTTGTACTCAGCCAATGCCTAAATTTTAAACCTTTTTTGGGCAAGGGAACCCGGGAACCCTTACTCAGCCAGTGGCTGAAAAGCGTTTTCCTTAGGAAAACCAGGTTAAACCTTTTTTTGGGAAGGGTACCCACTGAGTATCAAAGATCGTCTATGTCAATGTTCATTATTTTGCAGGGGGGCCACTTGTTAATTATCCAGCCGGGGTCTTCGATATGCCCAACTTACCCCCGCTACTCTCTGACCCAAGGCTGGAATGATGATGAACGGAATTGACGAGGAGCCAGCTGTGGCCAACTTCATCTACTACAAGTCCGTGCTGACCGGTGAGAGTTCGGATCCCACTTTGACAGCTGAGCTTGATGCCCTTGTGAAACAGTACACCGAAGATGTCATTTGTTATTAGGATTTTGGCATGGCAGCCAGAGCAGACATGCTTAAATATTTGGGGGGTCCCATGTGTTGACCCAGGCTTTCACGGGCCCAACTTGTGAAACATAATCGGTTTTGTTTTGGGCTCATGTGGAAATGTTTACACCCACAAAATTTTTGTGTTCCATCACGTATTTGTGACTGCCTGGCAGCATGGTCAGCTTTGTGGCGAGTGATTTACCTGTTGGGAAACCTGCGCTCCAGCTCAAAAAAATATAGTTGACATGCGCCGTGGTGGTGATGGAAAACCAGAAAGTGCATAATTCAGTTTAGTAACTAAATCAATTTCGATAAATCTGTGGCGATTGTGATGTGACAACATGGGGAACCATATGAAATATTTTTTTGAAAAAAACAATGAATAAAATCAGAGGCCAACTGTGAGAGTTGCCCGTCATTAACCTGACCCGGACTAGCTTGTATACTAGACTCCACACCCCAAGTACTCACTTCCGGACAGGTGTGTGTGCGATGGCATGTGCTGAGTCTCGCTGATTGAGGACAGGTTTGGATTCAACCGAAGTCAGGGCTGCGTGTGCGTGTGTGTAATGGGTAATGGCTGAATGGATATGTTTCTTTCAACCTATAACTCATCCATTTTTTTTTCCAACGAAACCAACCGCTGAGTGAGATAATTTTAGTTCCGTTTGTTTACTTCGCATTATGGGGTCTTTCAAGACATGCTACCATGAAAGAGCCCCCGCACGAACCCCAGCCCCATGACTGTCCCATTATTATGGAGGTTTCCTAAAATAAGGGTACTCAGAAATCATTCATTTAAAATAATTTTCCATTATATATAAACCATCCATTTTGGTTACCCCCATGTATGGAAACCCCTTCATATACATGCCAGAGTAAATGAACACCACCGCCCCGGTTGCCCAGGACATCAATGCCTCTTGCTGGCAGCAAATGGCTGGCAAAGCGTGGGCTTATCAAGCCTCGCCCAACCGGCTAGTTTCCAGCTCTGTCTTGGGTGGAATTTCAGTTCCATTATGTAATCAACCTTGAACAAAAATACATATTCTGATTTAAACAAGGTGCACGAAAGGCATCAGTTCTGATCGCTATAAATCTATCAACAATATAATCAAACGATGTTTGAACCAAAGTTTGTTTGCAACACCTGCCATCCGGCTGCAGCCTCTTTCCTGCTCTGTCCATCTAGCTGCCACGATGAGATCCTGGAATGACCGGGAAGTGTCCAACTTGGTCCATAACATGGCCAAAAGGGGTCTTCCTAAGGCTGGGATTAGAAAAGCTCTTCTTCTGGTTACCTTTCGATTCTTTACAAAATCTATGAAAATGGATTTAGTTTACCAGACTGCCTGCGGTAGGCGTTCATCCTCCTAGTGCTCCTCACTATTTGGAATGGTGTTCCCGGATCCCGTGGAGTGGGGCCCTAATTTTTCCTCGTATGAAAGCCTTCAGTATGCCACAATTTTTCCAAACTAACTTGCTCTTAGCCCGGCCCAAGGAATTTCAGTGGATCGAGTTCTTCTCGGGGTCCCGGATGGCCACGAAATGTGTGGCTGGGGCAGGATACCGTGCCACATGCGTCGATTTAAGCGACTATGTGAAAGCTGGATATGCATTGGGTGAAGGGACTGTCTTTGACATAAATTCACCATCGGGGTTTGTGCCACTCAGCAAAGAATGGTGGGTGATGTTTGCCACTTACAGTTGGTTGTGTTGATTGTTTTTTTGTTTAAACAAATTGCATCAATCAATTCCAGCTTCCCAATCAAGGTTATCTATACAAGCTCTACTTCAGTCTGATCCACAAGGATTTGTTGTATGGCTTGGGATACTTTGTGCCACCTGGAGTGCTGTTTCACGAGGAAGTACATTCAGGTGGTATCTAAACCCTTTGGGGTTGGAGGAGCGGCCGTGTGTGGCTTCTGGAAACCTTATGGTGAGCAGGTGTGGGGTTCCAGTGGTATTAGTTTTTAATACACCCATAAAATGTTTGTTTTTAATGGTGTCTGTACCGTACCCCCAAATTATCTCATATAAATAGTGTTCCCAACCAACATTGAATTTTTACAAGTTAGCTTTGGGGTCCCGTCAAGGTGCTGCTTGCTAATGGCTTTGACAATATGTTTGGGTGGTACCTTCATATGCGAGCAACCTCGTCAGTCACTTCTTTACCGGCACCCCAGATTCCGCTGGCTGACCACAATTGTAAAGGTGGGTTATTGATGTCATGCAGTGTGATTAACGGTTTATGTTATGTCATATTCTGTCATGTGTGGACTATATCTAAAATACTTTTATGCACTCAGGTGTTTCGCAGTTGCTGGTGGATGCGGCTATTCCAATCCTCGTCCCCGAAGCGTCATGTTGCTTACAGCAGCTCCCCATGGGTTGAACGATTTAATTTGGGTCGCTTGACCGGCTGGTCCCCCAAGATGAACAAGGAAAAGAACACCGCGTCCTATGTGGATCCAATTACTGGGAAGCGTAAATGGCATGGCACAAAGAACCTCAAGAAAACTGAGTCTTTTCCTCAGACCAAATAAACATTTTTATATTCCCTTGGACCTGTCTAGTCAATTGTGTTATCCACCAACCCCCCACTTCCAATTTCCAAACATCCGCCCGGATGAGGTGCTATCCTCTTCGCTTCGGGATGAGAGTTGTCCAGATCTTCCCACACCTGTTGGCAGACTGTGAGGTTACACCAGAATGCCCGGAAGGGACAGATGGTAGAACCATTTTCCGAAATATGGATTATGGGGATTCGTGGCAAGATGCCGACCTTAGATCCAGCATTTTGTACATCAGGGGATCATACTCACTGAAAATTCCCGATGGTTGGCGTGAACTCCTGCCAACAAAAATTTGAGAAGCACTTCAAGACTTACCGTGCAATATTTTCTTTGGTTTGGGACCATTCAGGCTACTTCAAATTTACCTAAATTATTTGGTTAAATATGGCCATATATGGCCATATATGGCCGTAATTGGATAATGGGGATAGGCCGTACCCGTACTGAAACCGTATTTTATTGGAAAAAAGTTGGAAAAAAACCGTACCGAAATGTTGAAAAAAACCTGATTATGGCCTGGTTTTGATAGTATTTCCATTAACTACCTTTTATCGAAAAAACACTGGATACCATACACAAAAAACGGTCACCGATCATAGAGATGAAGCGCTTCCCTCGAAATTAGAGCAGTGATTCCACACGTCTCACAGAACCGTGTGCTTTGGGGGGTAAAATTGCATAAGACAAATGCACGGTATGATTTGGCAATGCATCTTATGCATCCATGCATGCATTGATGTTGTTTGTCTTGTTTTTGGTCCATATCATATTCACTTGGATTTATTTCAGCTCATTTTTGATATCATCTTTGGGCGGTAGTTGCCTCCATATGTCCCAACCATTGCTTTCCCGCGTTTGGAGTTGCGCTTCTTTGGGTCTTGGACAAACTCATCTGATGGCGGTAAAGCAAGAAGGATTGTCAGTGCAACAGAAGATGCAGCTAGAACTTCAGGCCGGATACGAAACCAATCTTGTTTCCAAATAATGTTGCCGATATCTTGTCAAGATTGTTCCCCAACTCTACAAGGTTTTGATCCAGATATTTCCCACGCCCTTAGCCAACAGGAACTTGAGAAGGAGCTGCTCGAGTTGGAGTTGAAGAATTCTTCAGACCCACATACCCACCAGGCTTGTGGATGTTGGGATAGTAATTTGCTCCTGATGTTATTGGGTGCCCATGCCATTTTACCCATGCAATTTTTCCCTGCCCCTTTCAGGCTCCTACAGTGGCTATTGTGACGCCGCGTGCAGAAGAGGACTGGGTTTATGACAGTGGCATCCAAAACCAGTGGGTGATCCAAATTGGAAACTGTCCGTAAAATCATTGGACCTGATTCCATTTTTTTAAGGGTTACTGAAGCTGAAGTAGATGAGGCTTCTCTTCCACACACCTCCAAGTAGGTAAAACCCTGCCCTCTGTGCGCCTGCAAAGCATCAGGACTGCCAGCCTCCGCCAGATGAGACGTTGCCAGCAACAGATGCTGAATTGGAGACCTACCGAGTTGGTGCCCTATTGGGTGGTATGGAATGGAGTTGTTTTAATTTGGGATGTTGTGACACCATTTTTACAAGTCAATTGGTTCGTTATATAAAGGGTTTGGCTAAGGCCCTGGAAGAGAAGCGTATCCTCCTTGAAGAAATTCAGGCTTTAAAGGCTGAAAAGTCAAAGCTTTCCACTGAGAGATCAACCCAGAGTGCTACGCCTTCCCCACGCGTTGCAGCACCTACCCCGAAATCAACCCCTGCCCCATCACGCTCACCATCTGATGAGACGATGGACAGCGATGATGATGAGGCTTGCTCGTGCATTTTTATGAATGATGAAATCAAAAATAAGTACATCCTAAAGGTCCAACATGGTCCAACTACAACAAAAAAATATCATGGGCTATAGGAACATGACCTGGCAGGCTAAAGAATGCGATGAGAAAATCACCAGGGGATCGAATGGCCAGTTGCTTCGCAATGGCAGACCGATGTCTGATGCTGCCATTGAGCAACGGCTGCGCCGTTGGTGTACAAAGAAAAAAGCAGGGGGACTCAAGTGCTAACAGGAAGTCTTTAATCAGTACCATAACTGTGGCCCTGAAGCACGCATGGAGTTGGTACAAGCGTTCAAAGATTCTCTTCTGAACAAGGACCACAACTATATACTGTGTTGTGACGTGGCTCATTGGTATCATGTATCTTATCTATTCGTTTCTTTCCTGCCCATTCCGACAACCAACTGCTGCCTCCAGGATGAGTGCCAGCGCACGGTCAAGAAGAAGATTGTCGAGGAGACGGGCAAAACCTTGACAGTCAAAGCGGGTTGGTACACAGAGCGTCAGATGAAAGATGTCCTGAAAATGCCAAAGCTAGGATCTTATTTCAACAGTCTTGTGCTTTCCATCTATTGAGTCATGTGGATGTCCGAGTATGAAAGTTGCACGTGTGATTCATGTTCAGCCCCAAAGGTCGGAAATTGACGCGGTGGTCAAGTACACGTCCACACGCGCCAAGTTGCGCAGGCTCTTGTTTTTGATGGTTTGTCAAGAGATGTCAAACCCAATGTATTCTAGTATGCTATTCTTTCTTTCTTTCATATCTTCAATGGCTATTTAAGGACCCGAAATTGGAAGTACCTACCATATATAAGGCCTATGTAAGGGAATATATCCACAAAATACAGTCTTTTATGGTACAGTACCTCCATTTTAGGATCTTGAAATTCCCATTGGTATCTTTTGCAACCGTTGCAGGAAATGGAAGTACAACAAGGATGTGGATCAACACTACCTTGAAGTTGATGAGTCTGGGGAGCTTACTAAAAAATATACCCAGGTCAAGGAGGAAGAAGAACTTTGCAACAGTGGCAGACCAGTTGAGTTCACTTCCGTGTCTCTGGATGACCCCGCAGCCATGGAACGAGGATCTGAGGCCGAGGCTACTGCCAAGCCACCTGGCAGTGGCAGCCTGGGTGACACACCTGACGCCGAGGTGGAAAAGCAGGACTGGGCACATCAGTGCAATCAATCAGCCCTTGCCCAATATATGATTTCAACGTCTTCATTACTACCATGAACTGTTTGATCTTTCATTATATATGAAATCCCTGGGGCCGCAAAACAGGACAATGAAACATTGATGTCGAAGTCCATGGAAGCCCTTCTGGCCAAATCGGCCAAGCTGAGGGATATCCAGTCAAAAGTTGACAGCGTTGCCGACCCAAGGCAGTTCTGATGTTGAAACTTCATGCATTTTAAAAATTGATACGAACATGACATACGTTCAAGTCAAGAGTTTCAGATTCAATCAGAAAAACTATGATCTGAACATTCCCTTGTACTGCCCCGCCCTGAGTGTGGTCTCGAGTCTCAAGACTGCCTATGAAGCGATGGACACCCACTATGATACGCTTGCAACCAGTCTGGCCCGGTTTCGTGCCAACGCGACGCCTTCTTCCCAGTTACTTTGAAACAAAAAAATATGAACATGGAAAGGTCTTTCACAAGTAATTTCAAAACCACAATAATGCACATATCATATGTGGCCATCAGTTCAAGTTGAAGTATCTCCCCGGGAATGACTGTAGCGTGAGATGGCCTTGCGCTACAAATGTCCCCAATGAAACCGTTATCACCCAAGGCTTTTGCAGAACATCGCCAACCAACTTGAGCATGCTGAGGTTTTGCTCCCTGGCTCAACTTCCAATTTCAAGTCGAACATCTATCCATGAGATTTACTGTATCCCATTTATGTCATTTTCTAAGGGGAAGCAAAGCTACGCGAGCGGAAGTCCAAGCCCAGCAGTTGACCCAGAAACTGTGAAAGAGCAAATTACCAATGACATCCCGTATTATTTTTTGTGTGGTGGATGGCTGCTGAGGCCATCTTTGAGGGCCCATCGGCTGAAACGCAATGCCGATCAGGAAGGAGTTAGTGGTGAGTTGCCCGTGCCCAAGGCACCCAAGGCAAAGGCCAAAGGCAAGTCCAAAGCTAAGAAGCCTGCCAAGTGAAAGCATTTGGCAGCTGTGGTATAGGGCTAAGACTTTGGGGTTTTGCAATTCTGAAATGGATTGCCAATATGCTACAGGGAAATCTACTGGCCAGCCTTCAAAGCGTGGGGTTGCTAGATGACAGAACAACCCTTTGATCATGCTTTCGTGCTGTGCTTTCACAATCGAGATCCAGTGATGAAAAAAGTTGTTTTTGATGCCAGTGCTTTTGACATCAGCTCTGTGCCCATCTCCCAACTAACCACCCCACCTTCTTCCAGTAAAGCTGCGCATGCCATCACATCGCAAAGCCTCGGCAATGCCAGGTCGCGTGGGGCCTATGGGAAAGCATGCAGCCTCCTGCATTGCCAATGGAGCCCGAGCCTAAATGATTTACTGTGGATGGAAGACTTCCTGCATTAGTAGGTAGATAGTTTATCCCACTTCACTCTAGTCCCACTGTTTCCAAAAAAATATATAACCATTAGTTACGAAGTGGAGCAGGGTTTCTTCCATCCACAGTAGGTATCGCCTACTTGGAGGGTTACCTACGTTACCTACGCAGTCTTGGATGATCTTGGATGATTACTTGAAAGTCCTTTCATGTTTTTTTTTGGCTGCTTTGTATATTTCTCAACTCTCAGAAACTTTGGGCCCAGGGGAAAACCAGCAGGTTAGTTTGGATATGCTGTTGAAGCAGGAACTTTGGGGTTCCATCAGTGCCCATTTGACTGACTTGAGCTTGAACTTTGACCATTCGACTCCTCATGACTCCTTTTGCCAAAACTGAAGAACACGGAACTGATGAGCTAATTCACTCACACCGTGCAATACGGTTTCCTGTTACTTATTCGATGTTAATTCAAAACATACTGGCCAGTGTGGCCGTTTTTACATTGCGCTTCCAGTGTATGTAGAACCAATGCTAATTCGCAAGTCTAATGCCCAACAACTGAAAACGAACGCTACGCCGCTACGCATGCTTTGTGGCAAACAATCCAATGTGATCACACAGCCACAAACTTGACAGTTTCTTGAAATTCTTGTTGGCCAAGGCCACTGCCAAGTCTGTGGCTGAGATGTCAAAGGCAGCGGTGGACCACTTTGGAGACACTACGTGCCCAGTGACTTCTAGACTTGCGCAAGTGCAGACGACACGCGCAGAAGATGAATGTCACAAACTGCCCCCTAGCTTGATGTTTTTTTTCTTGGGGTACTGTATGTGTTAGTGCCAGCAATGAGTACACAGCCCCGTTCCAGTTTGGCAGCGGTTCTGACTAAGGTTTGGGAAGTACGATCTTGCGTTGGAGATTCCGATTTCGTGGGTTGATCTGGATGCGAGCCAAAGTTTCCCTGTGCTTAGTGTGAAGGATACTGTGAACTACCTGGTTCAATCCAAGAATCTTTCCAAGTTGATGGGAGATGTCCCATTGGAGAATATGCAAAGCACTCTGCTTGAATTTTGGCGTCGGTACCAACTAGAGTTTGCAAACTATCAAGTATATGATGCTGCTGCTCAGGGTAAGCTGTCACTGTCGCGCACAATACCGGTCTATCTGCACGGTGACGAAGGTCGGGGCTATAAGAAGTCTCCTGTTATGATAGTGTCACTACAGGGATGCATTGGGAGGGGAAGCCGGCCTTTCAAACGTCGACATCCAATTCAATCACTTCGCAATCTCAAGATGGGTGTCAACCTACAGGGAAGTTCTTTCAACAGCAGATTTTTGTACATGGCAATGCCCAAAAAATTCTACAACGTACAGCCAGATCCCTGGCGCGAAACATGATTGTTTCATTTTCCAAGAAAAGGTTCGTAATTCCTATAGCTGGAATCACTTTTCCATCCAGAAAACTGATTTCCAACCTGCCCATGCTGAGGAAAAATTGCAAATTCCGCTGAATAGACTGGCTGACGACCTTTTGGAGCTTCAGACTACTGGGTTTTCGTTCCAAGGGGAAACGTGGCATATTGCTTGCTTGGGGGTGAAGGGTGATCAGCCTTTTCTTCGAACTGCCGGTGGTTTCATCCGGCATTGGCAAAGAGCCGTCAGAGTTGAAAAAGACAACGCGAACCCACCAGGTGTGTGCTGGCTGTGTCTTGCAGGCACGCGTCCAGGGGGTCCATTTGAAGATTTCAACATGAATGCTCAATGGGCTAATGTACCAACCGTGGTTCCATGGGTGGTGACACCATCCCTCTTGAAGCTCTTTCATTGTCCAGATCACCCACATGACTACTTCAAAACTGATGTGTGGCACAATTATCATGGTGGTGCAGGTCGTTCGTTTATTGCTTCAGTGTTGGCTGAATGTCTAACACTTCTGGATGGGTCAGTTGCGGACAAAATTTCTCAATTGGACTCACTATTGCATGTGTGGGCCAAGCGTCCAGATTGCAAACTTCCTCACTCTGGTCCCTTCACTGCAGAACGGATTGGGCTGACAAGTTTGCAGGTGTTGCCCGAGGGAACTTGGTCGAAATTTGCTGACACCTATGTCTACCACAAATTTGTGGAGTGGTTTCTTTCTGAAAGGCTTGACAAAGTACGAGCTGATCCGATTCTTCTTATGTCATGGGAAGCTGTGTGCATCATCAACAAGACTTTCACTATTCTCTACACTTCAGGCTTGTGGCTTACATCTCATGAAGCAAGGGCTGCTGGGGAAGGGGGTAGAAAGTGGCTGGCTCTATATGCGCGGCTAGCTCACACTTGCTTTTTAGAGCGACGCTTGCGATTTCCAGTTTATGTGAAATTTCACATGTTGGACCACAGCTGGCGTAGACTATTAGCAGGGTCGCGAAACCAGTGGACTTTGAACATCCTATGTGAAAGCGTTCAAGCTGATGAAGAATCTATTTTTGATATCGGGTATTTTTTTTATTTTTCCGGAAACACGTTCCCTTGTTTTTTCAAAATAACATCTCAAGCATATGTGCTGCCAGCTTGCCGCTGTCATGACCTCTCAGGACTTCGTTGGCAGATGTTGCAGAGTAAGCAGGAGGATTAGTCCAGTCGCTGTTGGCTTGAGGGTCTTACAACGGTACTTGGTAATGGGGAAAAAAGTGTTTGAAAAGCAAGCCGCTGACGACAAGGCAAACCTGGAATCTAAGATTCCGGCCAAAAGAGCCAGGTTGGGATATGACAAACCCCGCTGAGGAGCAAAATGAAACAGCTTGAGGCGAACACAGAGACGCCCTGCTGGGTGACACTTTGGAACTGCCGCTGTGATTCTGAGTGGAATTTTCCCCTATATTAGTCACTATGGTCACTATATATAATATATCCTGGAAACCCAAACTGTCACTAAAACCCGTAAGCCGTAATTACTAAATAATTTGGGTAAGGCCGTTTAACTAAAAAAAAATAGGTTTTTGGGTTTCCAGGTATATATATTATAAATATAATCAAATATCAATAAATAATGAAACCATTAAATAAAATTAACAAACAAAGCGAGTCCGCCAGCTTCGAAATGCATTGGTTAGCCTCAAAAATACGTCCACAATGGCTGGACTTGGCACATTGGATTTGTCCTCCAAGCGCCTAGCGGCCTAGCGTCCATTGCATCCAGAGTTACCTATTTTGTATTGGTTGGTCCGTGACTGCGATAATGAGCTTCACAGCTACATCAGGATGCCTTTAAGTAATAATAATTTCAAAAACATAGTAAAACATGTCATACTGGTTGGTGGTGTCAACCCCTCTGAAAAATATTAGTCAGTTGGGATTATTATTCCCAATACATGTAAAAATAAAAAATGTTCTAAACCACCAACCAGCATATCATTGCATTCTAATCAATCAACTCCTCACTGGAGCAGGACATGTGTAGTTGTTTGACTCCAAAAGAATCTCCCTGCTCATCCTGCCACACCATCCGGTTCGTTGCGCCTTCCGGTGAATTTGCATCTCGGAACCTGACGGGCAGACTTTCGTGGCACCAGGACTGTCATGGACCTGGGAAACACCTGGATGGAACGTCTAAGAGTATCAGGGGTGCAGAGGGTCAATCACAGGCTTCTTTGATGGTTAAATGGGAAGTGGAGCTTGTCTTGCAGCGAAAATTGTGAATCATGGGAACCCAGCTATGCAGCCATCTTTAGACTTAAATTCAAAGTCAAATTGAGATAATTGAGACAGTTTCATCTCCATTTCTGGTAGACTTGTTGATCGTGGGACGGACTAACATGAGCCACATCATTTCACTCCAAGCGGGGTCATCAAATGTCATCAAGCCCTGAAACCATTAACGCCTGTCTGGTGCTGGCGTTGTGAACAATGGCATTTCTACGAGGAAAATAGCATGGAATGTCGCTGGGACACTGTCCGGCAACGGACCGCGTCGCCTCAGGGGAAGGCTTCGCACCAGGCCAAGACCTGGGAGGTCCATAAACAAGCAGGGCCTCTACAAATGCCATAATTAGTGTGGACACACTGGATATAAAATGATAGAAACAAGGCCCATAAACAACAACAAACATCAACAAACCGAGTCGACCCACCCTTCCAGCAGCTGCCGTCTCTTTTACGCGTCGGCTTCACAAACCCTCGACAGGCTGACCTTAAGAACAAGGACAGTGGAGCAGCACTCAATTCACCCCTGCCATAATCCACTTCTTTGAAGAAGTAACATGTTCACCATCCGCCTGGCAATTTAGGCATGGTAACCACAGCAGTTTCTGAACATACCACCATGTCTCAGGCCACATGGGGACTGGGGAGGCGCATGGGCACTACGTGAACTATGACTTCCTGAACATCGCCCATCTTGGCCCACCAGATGCCACCAGTCCAAGTTCCCAAACAGCTTTAAAATATACTGTATGTATATATATATA
>Ga0126342_10008292_pt1 | contig 18604 bp, 19 predicted proteins | sample Cyp1metagenome_FD_92528 | JGI IMG/M metagenome (GOLD analysis project Ga0126342, IMG submission 92528) | Coral microbial communities from Lord Howe Island, Old Settlement Bay, Australia - Cyphastrea 1 metagenome | ecosystem: Host-associated > Invertebrates > Cnidaria > Coral ...
AAACCGTTTTTGGGGTCTGGTCTCGGTGCGAAACCGTTTTTGGCCCCCCCCCCCCAGCTAAAGCTGATATAGCGACTGCTATATTAACAAATGTCATTGAGCATTTAGTGTTGCTGTTGCCCCTCAATAAGCACGCCTTCACCGCCAAAGCGGTGTGGGCGGATTTTACAAGATGTGGTGCTTGTGGCGGCTCCGCCGGGGCGGTTGTTCATGTGCTGGTTGCGGATATGCTAGGGGTTTGGATGAAATAGTCCGCATTGGAACTGTGGTTCGATGGTTTCGATAAGAACAGTGATTTCACAGCATCCATTGTGTTTTGCGACCCTCCGTCATCCATCCATCCCTCGTCCATCCGTCCAGGTCATTCACTAATTCTTTCTTCCAGGCATGCATTCTTCATGCATTCATTCGTTTCCTTTCATTTTGGTCAATTATGTCATGTCAGTCTTGCACTCCAACTGACGCTGACGACATGTGTCAACCTCTACAAAAAAGGTGCCTCTGTCGCCACTAAAACTCAGTCTTGGAACTCCCGCTCCGCTTCGTTGCGTAATATTGGCAACCCGCAATCAACGGGAGCCCGATGACCGAACCAGTACAATTTGATAAGATATGGGTATAATATATTGTTCATGGCTCACATTCTCCAAGCACCCAAAAGCCCCAATGAAATAAATCAGTTTTGACATTTACGTTCGGCATGTTTTAATGATCATCAACTTGGGCGTACCCCACTTAACTTAACCACCCCACATCAATCACTGATGAAAATGCGAGGATCACCCATGGACTTATGGATGTTACCTCTACGGTCCACATAGTTTTTGGGCGGTTTTGGGAGTTGAAGATTGAATGAGTTTTAAGGTGCATCCATGGTAGATTGATGATTAGTGAATAGTTCAGGGATGCTCGCTTTCCTGAAATTTGATGAAGGGTTCCACGAAACAGCAGCTCTTGTTGTTCTGTGGTTGTGTTCAGTGGTGCGGATCGTGATCTGGCTTTGTTTGGAAAGCTGAAACGATCGTTTCCTGCTGCACACCGGGGACATTGTCATGGTGAAAGGGTTGGGTAAATGTTTCAAGGCTTGGATGGAGAGTTGTGGGAAGTGTTGGACATTGCCGCTTCTACATGCTGTTGTTTACCTACATTCCTCCACTTCCATTGATCATCATATGATATCATGTTATATCACAATTCTTGGGAATGACTCACCAGATATCATGAAATTTGGGCATCCCATTCTTCACTACGGACATGGCAGGAGCTGGAGGCAGCGGGGGAGTGGAAGCGCTTTACCTCTCAGTCTTCAGCCCGTTCCTCACCAAAAGAGGCGTGGGGTCTGGGTGAATCGCCATGATCTACGTCACCAGAAAGGATGCTGTTTATATGGGGGGGAACCACCCCCAAATCATTCCTTAGTTCACGCTATTTCAGATGGGTGAAAAAATCTGACTCAGCCAGATGGGTGGAAAAAAGTCAGATCACAAACGAACGATGCGCAAAATTGGAGCATAAAATCACCCCGAATTGCGTGCTCAGATGTGGGGTCCATTAGGATTCTGAAATCTTCCCAAGTGTTTTGCCTGCAGAATGCTTCGCGGGTCTTCTGACAGAATAAACAGCTCCAGAGCAGATCAGATCTAGCGCAGCGACACACAGGTTCCTGGGCAAGCTTCCCACCCCATATTCCCAGGATAGATATCCAAGCGAGGTCTGGATGGTCTAGGTTGGCCCGTTATGGTCAGGACCGAGATTCACAATTTCATGTGGTGCGGATTCAAGGGCAAACTCAGGCGCCCTGGCAGAGTCGGCCGGTTGAAATCAAAGGTCTTCAGCCTTGAAAGAAGTAGAGTCATTCGCAGCCAAAATAGGATGCTATTTGGTAAACAATCAGAACAGCCTAATTAGGTGGGGGTTATGCCAACCCCCTGAATGGTAAAAGAAATGTAAAGGTTGGGTTGGTATGCTTCCTTAATTGGATTATCGAATCAACGATTATCATCAAATGGATTCAAATGGATCAAAGTTATCAACCACTCCAAAATGGATGGTTTAATGGATGGTTTAATCCTGAAAGTTGCATTTTGATGCATTTTGGGGGTGCTCCATGGCTCCATGATGACCATTATGGCTGGTTTACTGCCTGCAGGTCAAACGTGAGTCCCCAAATGAGGAGAAGAAGCGAGCACACGTTCCTTGGCATCTCTGAGGGGCACCTCCCCATCGACATGGGCCATACTTAGGATGTAGTAACTTAGTAGTAACATGTAGTAACTGGCTAATACTGGCTATAGTTTGGAAAATTTGGACGTATGTGGATATCAACAGCCATATAGTCATATAGTTGACATATTTTCACCTGCCGGGATACAATCATCAAGACTTGGGACGTCACGAATCATAGGGATGGTACCAAGACAGGCAGGCAGGTCAACTCGAGATTCATTCCGTGCAATGGGGACATTGCTGGGAATATCAGCAGGCTCAGCAGCCTATGGGGAAGCTATCAGCATAGATGAATGAGGACATCAATTGGGTGGTTTCCCTGAATAGAGATAGCTGAAGACGTTTGAGAATGAATGATTTTTCCGTGCTGTGGCACAGTTTTCTCGGGTGACTTTTTTGCGATTAGAAGGGATTCTTCACTTTTGGGCTGGGGCCCTCTAGAATGGTCACGGTTTCGATTCCCAGTCCAAAGATGGGCTATGCTGCCACCAATTGAAAGGGGTTCGTACTTGTTGCATGGATCCTTCAGCCATACCATCACCGTCGTCGTCGTCATCGTCGTCATCGTCGTCATCATCATCACCATCATCAGGGCCATCCTAATGACTAATCACAACATTACTACCAATCATAGTAGAAAGAACAACATTCCCATCTTAACCATTATTTTTTTAATCATAATCAGATTGATTTTTCCCTTGTTTATTGTCTGACTATAATCTATATCAACTACACGCCATTGATGTTGCACCTGCGTTCAAGGAAAATGTGATGGGTCAATCCGGGCAGGCACCAACCAAAAAACACATCACCGGCACTCTGCCTTCCCCCAATTACTGTCACAACACTTCACAACTACTTCCTTTTGTCCCCCCTTAGCAACTCTCAAGTTGCTAAAGTCGCCGCCTGATGGATAGGTAGTGATAGGTACAGGTAATGGTGGTGGATGTTCATCATCCCCATGGGCCCAATCGCCAGCGTTCCAAGGGATCCCGCTTCGAGAAGATGGACAAACAACGGTCCGCGAGTGGCTCGGGCTTCGGGAGGCAGCGATTTCACCCATAAACAGATCCTGTTCAGCCGCACAATTGTGGATTCAAGGGCCAGAAACAAGGAATTCATTGGGATTAAATTGGCTGTCATTGAAGTGGACCCTGACTATGAATGGATTGCCCCATATTTCCTTTTGCTGTTGCACGATGTTACTTTCAATTGTTGTCTGGTCGAGGATCACCTGCCAGAAAGTCAAAATAAAATCTCCAAGACTGGGTTCGGAGCGAGTTTTGTGTAAGTAAATTGCATTTTTCTTTTGGTATCTTGTGATTTTTCCAATGTGATTCCATTTTCTGTACAGACGCATATCTGCAAGATGCACACACACACAGAGATAGTACACACATGTAAGACACATGATATCTGATATCTATTGATATCTGATATCTATCTTACTCGTAGCAATGGGAAGCTTTGTGGGCCAAGGCTTTGATCAGAGATCAGCCGCCTCCAAGATGTTTCGAATCGTGACCCACCCGCTGTTCGAGAGCGTTATTTGCTCCATCATCATGATCAACACCCTAATCATGGCCTTTGAGACTCAGTATGCCACTGGGCATCACTGGGCGATCAGCTGGGTGATATCTGGGTGATATCTGATCAGCTCATGTGGAGATATGTGGAGAAAGTTGGACCGTTGGACCATGTTGGACCTGTTGTTGAGCCACAAGATGGGATTCGTGGGGCGAGCTGCAACATGCTGCAACCATGGTGACGAGCGCACACAATAAGTGGAAATACTAATGGAAATATTGCCACAGAGGTTCGTTAAATGTGATGATGTTGATGCCACGATTTCCCAGTGTCTTCAGCAACAAGATGAAGCTCTGACTCACGCGACTGAGTACGGTCTACAACTTGGCTATGACTTAGGCACCGGTGCTGCCACTGCTTGGGGTTTGTTCATGCCTTCTTTGGTGGTATGAAACACGACCTATTTCTTGCCGAGGTTTCCAACATTCCATAACATTCCAACCACCTGTCAGCTCTCGACGTGCTGTCAATATAAGCATTTCCACAATTTGAGGACCTAGCAAATTCACACAAAAAATGTACCTAGCAAATTCATCAGAAAGCTGAAAGAAGGGTTATCTCAAAATATCCTCCAAGTCAGGCTTCAGCAACTCGCCACGCGTCTGAGAATCGATCACCAAACTTCATGATTTGTGCATACGAAATCGTTCACATTTTTTTAAACGACTTTTCGATCGTCCTTCACCATTGTTTCCATCCATCCATCTATGGATCAATAGTCCATCGATATCATATTCATGAACTTTTCATCTATACCTGGGACAGGCATCCGAACCTACGATCTTCCGGCAAGCAAAGCTTGGCCCGGTGCAGAGTATGCTTGGGAGATCTCAGCCCCTTGGCTCTGGAAGCTCACTCTGGAAAGCCCAGCACGTCATCATTGGAATCCCCCATAACATCGCAACGGCTCCAGCGGAGGAATGGATTTTTGGCCCCATCTTCCTGGTTGAGTTGCTGATCAAGCTGGCCCCGGCCTTGGAATTTGCAGGAAATTGGGCCGGAAGTTGGGCAGGGCATGCTTTGACAGTTGCTTTCAGAGGGTGTTAGACATCAAGATGACGTCAATCAGCACATCCATTTTTTGTGGGATCTTGGCTAATCAAAGCATCCAGATATTCTTGTTCGACCGTCATGCTTCGGAATAAAAAGCATCCATAATTCTTTGGGATATTCATACATGTCAATCAGAGCATCCAACATCATCCAACAGTGATTCAGATATATAGACCATATACACCTTTCAAACCTCTCTAAATGCTCATGATTTCACGGGCCGCAGGATGAATTAGGGCGACTGTGATGCCAAATTCACCTTGTATTCATTTGTGCTCTGAACATATCTTTGGCAGCCTGGGTTCTCCTTCGTTGATGTTCATTCAAACAATTTAAAAGTCTCTTGAGACTCATCTTGTTGGACCCCCCCCTGGCCTCCTACATTGGATGGTTGGAGAGAGCAGAGCTGGACAGCTATCACCTCTGAAGATTCTGAAGATTCAGAAGCATGAATCACATTGGATCACCATGTTGCTAAGATGGGAATGAAGCTGGCGTTCTTTCTGGATATTTGGAACATTTTCGATGCAGTCACTGCGACTTGGACAGCAGTGATGGACAGAGTTCTGGAGACCTCCACAGGATTGATCTCAAACAACCTAATTCACATGGAAATGGAGCATCTATGAGCATCTATGAGCATCTTCCAGTTTAAGATTCTGTTACAATGGTTACAACTTGACCTGGAAAAGAAAGATACAAGTTGATGCAAGTTGTATTGTTTGGAGTTGATGCCACAGTGGACAGATTGATACAGATTGTCTCTGGTTCTCGTTCAAGTCGTTCAAGCCACTCTTGGCGGTCGTGGATTTCCCATCGTGGGATGACAAAAGTCATTGAAACATATTGAAACATGGTTTAGAGGGGAGTTTGATCCATGTAATATACCATGTATCATCATGTATCATGATCGTAGTGTATCATTGTCCCCCTAAGGCTTAGGGGTTCTGATTTTGGGATACCAAAATGGCATGAACTGTCCACAAGCGAGGTCATAGCCTGGCTGATTGACACAGTTTTGCGAGGCCAGGACAGCGCAGAAAACTGGCTGATTGAACATGGGGGATGGCTCCCCTATTTGATGGTGATGTTGATTGGGAAACATGCGATTCACTAATGGATTTCAGGGATTTTGAACCCAGATAATTTGACGATTTTGAAACTGATGAGTCCTTCCCGTGTCGGATTGCTGGAGGGTTTGCAGAGGCAGAGGAGAAATTCTTGAGCTTTAGTGAACTGATAGGTTTGCAAATCCAGCTTTAGGTGCCAACCTCTCCACTTGAAATGATACGTGAAACCAATGCAAGAATCAAGCTAATGTCCCACAGAAAATTGAGTGCCCAACTGTGCTGGTTGGGCAATGAATGGTTTGCTTATTTTTTAAAAGATCGTTCAAGACAAATGGTTTACCCACAGAACCACGCTTTCCTGTAGATTAGATTGTCCATCATTCTGTCTGATCAAACCATTGCTTTCCTGCAAACAAATCCGCCATTTTGAGTAAAACCTGGGAAACCTACTATGGAAACCTGGGTTCTGTATGGTTCAATATGCATCAATATCAAAGAAAGTTTTTTTTTTACATCAGGGCCTCCCATATTTTGTTTCTCGCTACCGACGCCAGCGGAGCCAGGCTTTTGGCCCATCGATCCCATGTTACTCCGCCTGGCGAAGTTGGGACGTTTGTTGCGCTTGATGCGACTGGTGCGCAAACTCAAGGGATTTGACGCGCCCTGGCGAGGAAACAGGAAGATATTCTATATATATATGTATTTATTTTACACATTTATAGTATGGATTATACATATATAATATTATGTAATATAATTATATACATACAGAAAGAGAGAGAGATACAGTTGTTTTTGTTCGTTGGTATTCTTGTTAGTCGTGGATGCTAATGTCTCTTGTCAGCCAAACCAATAAGTTTGATTGGCTAGTCATCTGGTTCATTGATAGAACTAATTTAGTCGATATAGTAGCACTATGGATGATAATCTGGAGGTGATAGGAGAACGACCTGGTGGTAGTGGACGCAACATGGAAATCAACTGGACATGACATGGACATGACTGGTAGATACTGGTTGGGAGGTTCATGTATATATATATATTATATAGATGCTTGCTGCTTTAGTTTCAGATTTTTATGTTATTTCTTTTTGTATATTTAGGATGGTGATCCCCAGATGGTATCAATTTTGAGACGGTTTGAGCCCAACCAGATGCCGTGGTGGGACTGATGTTGGGGCACAAGTGAGATCTTAGTTTACCATTACACCGTTGATGGTATATGGATTTATGCGTGCTAATCATTGGAAATTCAGACTTCCGCATGGACAACCCGAATGGAGTCCGTCTAGGGGTTGATGGGGATAGTGACTTTGGATGCCATCAGATGTCATTATAACTGCTGCCAGGTTCGATGGGTACTGCTACAAACCATGAATTGAGAATTCGTATGACCAGACCCGTAGAAGGATATGAATTCAGCTGGCTGAGGTGACTGAGGTGGTTTTAATCAACTGCATACATGATGATGGTATGGCAAAGAGAAGCGCGCAGGTAGGAATATCATCCTTAGCTATTGTGAAACTCCCTTGACGATACGATTGGTCATTGCACACTTGTCCAGGATACCTTGCTTGGTGCTGTTTGGTTGTTTTCTCACATATCTTGCACCTCACACATGACACAAGAAGAAATGCGTCCAGTGCGGACTTCGTGACCCTTTTACCTTGACAATTCCCCCCACTTCAGCACAAGACTTACGGGCCCCATGGCCCCCTGGGCCGACTGTTGACTTTCCCATGTAGGGCTTCACCGTCAGCTGATGCTTTGAATGGGTAACGTCCCTGTGTCTGAAGAATACACCAATGGTGAATGCGACTGGTTGTTACCTGAAACACAGCAGAGGTGAGACCTTGCTGCCAAGATTGTTGTGACCAATCATGATATGTGTTTCTTAGATACACCTCCCAACTGGTGGCTTTGGGCGGTCCTGATGTTTGAAAAGCATCTAAATAGACCCAAGTACCCTCTATCATCCTCTATCGATTTGTCTTAATTACACTCTTTATTCCACTAGTGTTGGTGGACTGAAAACCATCACCATGTGTTGGTGGATGCTTGCTTTCTCCCCCCACTTTGGCTAAGAACCATCACCATGTTCCCTGTCGGTTTTAACGACTAGCAAAATCAGACCTGTCTGAGGCGCTTTACATCTTAACCACTGCGCTGCGTGGCTCTGTTACAGCACCTTGCCTGCAGGGCAGCTGGACAGCTGGATCATGTTTGGACATGTTTGGACCCGATGTCCTCAGTTTATGACTTGGTTGACATTTTTTTTCTTATTTTTTGCACAGCCCGAAGTACCTTCCGGCATGTTAGACCACAGCAGTAAGATAGGAGGCCAAGTTCACTATTTTAAGATCTGTTGTGAAGAAGACTAAAGAAGACTAAGAGACATCTTTGAAAGAAACCGGCTGCTCGTCTACTGGTCGTCCAAAGTATGGGCACAAAGACTTGCCACATTTCCTCCGCTGAAGCGTCACCGTTTTAACAATATTTCCTCTGAATTGCCTGATTTTCCATGAAATTATAGCACCTCAAGTGAAATTGGTTGATCGCAATATTTATCGAACATGTTGGGGTATCCCACAATTTTCTCACAAGCGCATTGATACTCTCGCAGTCCCGTGTCAGCCAAGGTGCTACTGTGGTCCTTTCTAATGCCACCTGGAGAAATTGGTGCGTTGCAAGACCTGACCCTGTACCAGCCCTGCAAAATTTGGCCAATGAAAGATATGTATTATGGTAATATAGAAAATGATACAAATACTCGGAAAATATCCACACACACACCATACACTGGGTTTTGGTAATTGAGTGAACTTTCCAGTGTGGGACCTTACATATCCAGCCTAGTTCCCGGCCCTGGAGTTGGTAGCATGCTATTCCATGATCCAATGCAGCGGTCCAGCCTTGATTTGAGATGGAAGTGATCAAGAAACCTCCATCCATGATCCATGGCATCATAATTCATCAAGGGGTGGGTCTACATAAGTTGGCAAGTGGGCACCTCTTACCACACTAGTGGTATCATGTAACATCGAAGCCTGAAGCTCCTGCACCATGCACAGAAAGAGTCCATTTTAATCGACGGAATCTCTTCACCGAGGGAGAACAATACAATAATACACTGTCATCTCCGGTTGATGCTGTCTATCCAGGCTTTTCTTGCTACAGTTGATCTTCGCGCTGTTTCTGCTTCTTGGCAGCCACTGGATTCCACTGGTGGATCTGGTGCTTGAGCTTGTGTGCCCTGCCCTGAGGCAGAGGATCGTTCAAGAGACAATTGTTAGCGGAGATCGGACGCCAGCGGTGCAGGAGGAGTTGTTCCTCCACTTTGGGACCTGCAGCAGATCGCTTTTGACGATGTTTGTGCCTCGGAAGCTGGAGAACGGTGGATTCTTGTTAGGTCAAGAAGTCCCAAATTTTGACTCATGCGCACTTTGGAGTTTGATGTCCTGCCGTTTAGAAACTCTCATGAATTCTCCTTCCAAACTCTCCTATGTTTGATCCACTACAGAAACGGTGTAGTGCTACAGCACCTTTGGATACCTTTGGATGTTAATTCCAACAATGTCATGGTGGTTCTGCTGGGTCATGGAGCATGCCAGGGCAGGTTACATCACAAGGCCAATTAAGTCTCATCCCATTTTGGCTGTTTTTTTTGGGTTTTGCGCCACCTGAAACCCATTGAAAACTGGACAAATGATCTCTCCATGGACCCAGGAAATTACTTTGGGAAACTGGCCACCCGTGGCGAGGTGCGACAGCGTGAATTTGTTTCCGGTTCGGATCAGAATGATGATCTTCCTACTGCAATTAAAATTGCGCATTTTCATGCATTTTTCTAGGAAAAACATGGAAAAATCTTGAGAATCGTGTTGTGCTGATCAGAGAGAGAGAGAGAGGCTGATCCAAAAAGAAGCAAAATGTGTTGGACATTGTTGGACACGAAGCCATATATATGGGAAACATTTGGAAGACATGCTTGTGCGGGCAAAGAATATCAGAATATGATAGCATAATGCTATCTACCCCAGTTGGATTTGTTTGGGTTCCCCCTTCTAGACTGGGTTTGGGGGATTTCACACATTTTCAAAACGATTTCAACGTACTTCCGGGGCTCCAAATTTCTGGACGTGCTTATGACGCGCACCTGTGAGGATTCTGCAAGACCACGTGCATGAGGCGTTTTGCGCCTTCTCGATCCTCCACAAGGTGGGCAGTTAATCTTTCGGGGGCAAGGCATGGAACATCCCCAATTTAATTATTAAGATTTGATCGGGTATCTACAAACTTACATAATAATAAATAATATATATATATATATATATTATATATATATGTATATAATATACATATGATATGTGTATATTATTGTATATTATATTTATATATATATATAATATCCAAACACACACACAGACACACGCACGCACACACATACACACATGGATCTTCATTCGTTACAAATTTGCAGATGTTGGTTTGTTTCCGTAATTTTTTTGTGCACTTTGTCCATTTCAAAATAAACACGGCCATTTAAAAAATCAATCTCATGTTTTCGTTTTTCAGTCATGTTGATTCTGCCCAGGTATTTCCGCATTTTTCCCAGCAATTTCCGCACAGAAAAAGCGACACATGTTCTTGCAAAGTAAAGTAAGATCAGCCCGAATACAAAATCGACCACATTAGTCGTCAAAAAATGGCCGTTTCCAGATCTTGCCAAGAGGTTTCTCACATAAATCTTGCCAAGAGAGCTTTTTTAGAGAGCTTGTACAGCGATCTCATAAAGAGATCCTGCAAAGAGACCTCTGATACGCAGCTTGTACAGAGATCTTGCCAAGAGACCTCTTATGGAGATCTGTGCAGAGATCTTGCCAAGAGGTCTCTTACAGAGATCTTGCCAACAGAGCTCTTATAGAGATCTTGTGAGAGATCTTGCCAGGAGACCTCTTATAGGGATCTTGTACAGAGACTTGGTGAAGAGAGCAGAGATCTTGTACAGAGATCTTGCTCAGAGATCTTGCTCAGAGAGCTTGAACAGAGATCTTCCTTTGAGATCTCTTACAGAGATCTTCTGTGGAGATATCTTATAGACACCTTGTACAGATAGCCTTACAAAGGGATCTTGCACAGCAGCTTCTACAGAGAACCTGCCAAGGGGATCTTGCGCGCGATCTCCTACAGAGGTCTTCGCAAAGGGAACTTGCAGAATCTAACTCTCAGAGACCACCTTGAATGAACACCATGCTTTCATTACTCTTGTCCTGCTAGCTTGCAGCCACTGATGATTTTGGGTCCTTTCCACCTTCGCCTTTAGAATCCTTACTACACACTGTTTGGGGTCTCTTGCCGGGATAATTTGCTTTTATACAACAAACATGCATACATGTACGTACATGTCTTTTTATACGTACATATTCTAATATTTACACATACATGCACGCACCGCACACACACAAAAGTGTATTTAGATATTGACATGTTTTTTCTCTTGTATACGTGTTGTTGCACATGTGTAATATTCAAATACTTTCAAGTTGAATAAATAGATAACTCAATAATTATCTTTATATATACATTTTAGATTGTATACACATATGCATGAGTTTTTTTTGCATGTGTGTTTGCATATTTATCGTTTATCAGTAGTTTCATTTTTTGTATTAACTATAGATACATATACATAGATACATAGTTGTATATCTATGTATGTAGGTACAAAAAGAATAAATACATGAATAAATGAATAAATAGACCAATGAATACATCAATGCATGAATATATATATATATATATTATATAGATAAATATATGTACATATTTAAATATATAAATATATATATGTCATGCATGTAGAAATATGTTTCAAAACTCACAGCCTTGATGCATTCCAGTGCTTCATGCGCGCAGATCACCGTGGGCTATGCTCTGATTGCTGTCATAAATGGCGTATTTTTGAAAGAGACATTCTCTGCGGCGGAGAATGACGATAAAATCATGATGCGCCACTTGGCCTTTTTAGATTGCAGCAGGGTTCGGACGAAGTGATTCGTGCACAATTCCAATACTTTCATTATCTTTCATTGCACAACCATGGTTTCCACACGTTTCCACCGAAGAATGGTGTTGGAAACAATTCTCCATCACAAGGGTTTTCCTCCGATAGAGTGGCCCTTGAGGCAACACGGAGAAAAAACGGGATCAGCACATCAAGAAGATGAAGTCCTTGTTCGAGGCGGTCCACTTGGGAACACGTAGAGACCGACAACACTATATGACAAACTTATGAATGCATCCCAACTGGCCCTCTTGTGTCTGTGGGAATGCCACTAGCAATGTTGACCATTTATCGAAGCTTATCATTTATCTCTCTTATTCTCAATGATTCATATTTGTGGCGATCCCGCATTTTCCTTTCACCAAATTTCCATGACATCTTCCGTACATGTTCCATGACATTTCCACCCATGACGGGTTGATTTTTTCTCGTTTGACGGAGGCTGCCGATGAGACCGGCGACGGCGTGCTGGACAGGGAGGAGTTCATCCAAGTGCAACTTGTCGATGTAACGAGCATCATTTTGTTTTACTTACGCACATATGTTGGTTTGTGTTGTTTGAGGAAATGAAACCATACATATCTATACATATATACATATATCTTTTTTCGTTATTTATGTATAGGATTGTATAGGTCACATGTGCATGTAGAAATAAACATGTATATGTATATGCTGATGTTTGTGTGTGTGTGTACTGTTCATCGAAGGAAGTTTAGAAGTCAAACTTCTGACAATATGGACAGATGGAAAAGGACAGGTGGGAAGAGTCGGAGAAGATAAAGGAAGAAGAAAGAAGATCAGAGAAGAGAAAGAGTCAGAAGAAATTAAGATGCAGGCGCGTGAGAAGGTAGAAAAGTCGCGAAGCACTGTGTTTTTCCTCTGTTTTGTGGCCCAGGAAGATCGAAAAGTAGGCTCGCTAGAGCGGCGGGTGCGGAGCAATTGCATGCCGTCGTGGCGCGAAGAGCATTTCGAAGTCAACACGTGAAAAGCACACCATTGTGGGAGCTGTTTTGGAAGTTGAGATGTCGAAAAAGCGCATGCCGTTGCGCGAAGCACATGTCCAAGTCAAAATTTGCAAGACACTTCAGCCTCGGAACAATTTTGGAAGTTCAGATGTTTAAATTTCCCAAAATGGACGCCGTTTTGGCGCGAAGCACATTTCGAAGTCAAAAGTGTTAAAAACTGTCCGTCTCGGACCACGTTTGGAAGTTGTGACGTCGAAAAAGTGCACGCCGTTGTGGTGCGAAGCATATTTCCAAGTCAAAATGTGCAAAACACACCTTTCTCGGACCACTTTTGGAAGTTGAGATGTCGAAAAAGTGCGTGCGGTTCTCGCGTGATGCACATCTTGAATTCAAATGTGCAAAGGAGACCATGTTCGGACCACTTTCGGACGTTCAACCGCACAACTACAACAACAATTACTACTACAGCTACAGCTACAACTACAACTATTACAGCTACAAACACCACTACGCTACACCACACTACCACTACAATTACAACTACCACTACAACTACCACTGCCATTACAGTACACCTACACGACACTCTGCACTTACACTACACGGCACTGTACTACACTACGCTACACACAGCTACAACTGCACTCCACTAGAGTACACCCCACTAGAGTACCACTACACTACCACTCAGGGCGGTGGCGGAAGTTTCAAAAATAGGGAAACCTATAGGAAAGGTTGAAGCACGGATGGCAGAGCAAACCGATTGATGGACCGAAAGGTGGCTGAGACTCTGAGTCTCCTCTCTTTCTCTCTCTTTCTCTCTCTTTCTCTCTCTTTCTCTCTCTTTCTCTCTCTTTCTCTCTCTTTCTCTCTCTTTCTCTTTCTCTCACTATCTATCTGTCTATCTGTCTACCTACCTACCTACCTATCTATCTATCTATCTGTCTATCTGTGCATCCATCTATCTACCCATCTATCTACCCATCTATCTACCCATCTATTTGACTATCTATTAATAGAGACTATCTATTTGACTATTTGGCTATCTATTTGACTATCTGTTTGACTATCTACCTATCTATCTATCTATCTGTCTGTCTTTCTATCTATCTACCTACCTACCTACCTATCTATCTATCTATCTGTCTATCTGCAAGCCTGAAAACGGAGCTATTCTGCGAGACTTCCTCACTTTTTGAACTTGACAACGTCAAAAACGAAGCAGTTCTGCGAGACTTCCTCAAGTGTTCAAGTTGGCAGCATCAAAAACGAAGCAATTCTGCGAGACTTCCTTCAATAATGGAAAGTTGCGTGCAGAGCTGACGGCCTGGTACCAATGCGTTTTGCGATTTTTCCAGTCCATGTCTCTAAAGTATTGCGCCTGCCACGAAAAAGTGAAGCCAGGTCATACGAAGTGCTGCACCTGTCACGCAAAATCATCTTAGAAAACCTAAAGATCTCACGCTCCAAAATGCAACCCCTCTCAGGAAATCTCCGCCCTGATCTCTTAACACATCTACTTCATGTGACTCTTGTATTGCGCCTGCACGCGACATTCATCTTTCCAGATCGTCTTCAAATGTGCCACGCCTGCCATCGTTTTTGACACTGCTACAAAGCCCTCACGTTTTGCTAACTTCTCACAAGGTGCAGAATCCCCTGCGCCTGCCACGCAAAACGACATCTGAACGTCCAAAAGTGCTCCGTACCCCTCAGTTTTACACTTTTGACTTGGAAATGTGCTTTGCGCCACAACGGCGTTCACTTTTTCAACATCTGAACTGCCAAAAGTGCTCCGAGGCTGAGGTGCTATCTGCTTCGCGCCACAGCGGCGTGCATTTTTTCGACCTCAACTTCCAAAAGTGTTCCGAGTGCAGGGTTTTAATGCGTGTTTTGTGCATGTGGGCTTCGAAATGTGCTTCGCGCCACAACGGCGTGCGCTTTTTCAATTTCTCAACTTCCAAAAGCGCTTCGAACCCGTCAGTTTTCAACACTTTTGACTTCGAAATTTGCTTTGCGCCACAACGGCGTGCACTTTTTCGACATATTAACCTTCCAAAAGTGGTCCGAGAATGGTGTGCTTTGGACATTTTGACTTCCAAATGTGCTTCGCGCCACAACGGTGTGCAACTTTTCATGTTTTATCTGGCCACATGGCTTTGTATGCGCCGCTTTAGCGAACCTACTTTTCGACCCTCCAGAGCCACAAATCATTGGAAAAACAGTGTTTCGCGACTTTTCTACCTTTTCTCGCACCTGGATCTTCTTTCTTCTGAGACTTTCTCTTTCTTCTCTGACTCTTCCCATCTCTGCTTTTCATCTGTCCATATTGTCGGAAGTTTGACTTCTAAACTTCCTTCGGCAATTATAACTACAACTACAATTACGACTACAGCTACAACTACAACTACGCACAACCACAGCTACAACTTCAGCTGCAACTACAAATGCAGCTACAACTACAACTACAAAGAAACTACACAACACCACGCTACATCCACCAGTTATGGATGAGGTGACCGCTGCAAGCACTCCAAAAAACACAACTCCAACCATCTTTCGGTCCATCAGTGGATTCGCTGTGCCATCCATGCATCACAACTACTCACCTCCCCTATACTTTCCTATCTTTGAAACTTCCGCCACCGCCTTGTGTGGTCCTATCGGTAATGTATTTCATCATTGTTGTATGATTTTATCTATACTTTACATACGTCAATGTATACAACATAGTGGTGTATTTTTGCATCTTTTAAACAAGGTTTTTGATATGGATTTTTTATTTTTATATGCATATGTATTTTTTGTTGATGTCACATATTTGTATACATATTCTATCAACACAATTCCATAAATTCCCTTGGGTTTGTCAAACAAAGTCAAAAGTGAGGCACGCATTTGTCAATTGTCTGGATCCCTTGTCCTGCTGTTTAAAAATTCAAAATTTCAACCAAATTGTCAAAGGGTGGTTGAACCCAGGATGACAGACCCAGAGATCGTGAACTGGTTAGCAGCAATGGACTTGCAGATTGCTGACCCAAACGCGTTGTCACCTGGTCTTGGTACCGCCATGACAGCTGATTACAACAATGAAAAATCCTCCATGGTACGGGAAGAGGTATATAAAAATGGGATCTTAGGTTCATAAGTTATATTTTTGTGTGGGTACAGCATTATTGCAGAACTGGATTTCAGATTTTTGGCGAATTTGCGATCGTGAACCTTTTAGAGACTGCTGCATACCCAATGTTGGGTAAGCCGGTTGGTTCATAGTCCCTTCCCCATTATTTTATTTTTTTTCCCGTAAAAATAAACCGCAGACACCCGCAGACCAATATCCATTCAGGGGTATTAGGATGACCTCCGCATAAATGTGTTTGAATTGTAGATTGTTCTTGATGAGGCAGTGAGTCTTGGCTGAGAGGAAGGACAAAAGGCAGAGAAGCAACAACAATCACAACAAATAGGAACCCAAAAATAGATGTGGTTTTCTCCGAAATTGACATATTTATTAATTAGAGGGATTCACAAACCGCAAGATGGGATTGTGTTTGAAACCCTCAAAACTTGGTGGTGTCTAAAGTGATCTAAAGTGCAAAAGATGATTTGAGATGATCAACCATCCATGTGGCCGACAAGCTGCCTATTTCGCAAGCTCTTGTGGCTGGCATTTTCGAGGTTTGACATGGTGATCGGAGAACATGATGAAGAGGGCACAATCAATGCCGAGCAGTTGGTCAGGGGCGTCAGCCGCTTGAAAGGTGCTGCGAGGACACTTTCTGGGTGCTGGTTCAGAGCTGGAGACAAAAAAAAGAACATTGGCCCTTAGTATCCTGAATCATAGTTTTATGATGTTTCATACCTGCGGGCTTTAGGGGGGGCACTTGCACTCAGAAAAAGATTTATTGGCCTATACTTGTACGAACGAACCAGTCCTATTATATCATATTATTCTATTGCCCGGTCTATGGGTTGTATACATCTCAAGAAGTAGCTGATTTTGGGGGTGATTTGATTGGGATGACTGGCACGGTGCCATCGCATGTTGCGCATGTTATCACTTGGGAGGAGCACGGACATGCACACCTTATCAGCAGAAGTGAAGAAATTGCAGCAGAGGTTGCAGGGACAGTCCCCCGCTTGCACTGCTGGGTAGTTGTTGTTGGTGCACTATGGTTACAATTTTTCCTCTTTACTATGATATATATTTATATATTATATAAATTATATAATTGATTCTGTTTTTAATAAAGGCCAAGTTATTAACGTGACTTCGAAAAATCATCCCCCCAACATTGGGCAGTACCTGGGCGCCTGCTCATCTTGGTGGTCTTGAAATGGTAAATCTATGTGAATCTGGGGACTGGAATCAACATCCTGTAGAAAACACCTTGACTTTGGCAGAAACTGATTCAAGACATGTTTGGTACGTGGTGATTCCCCAGTCTGAAGGCTCAGCTGCCATGGGGTTCCATTTTTGGACAAAAATGAACAAACCCACATTAAGGCATAGGATATCCATAGGTATCGTAGGTCAATCCCGAATTTTTTTTTGTGTGAAAACTAGGGGATTCCAAGGCTTTGTATTGCCTCCAACAGCCACCGCAACAATGAAACGTTGGATGAACAACTATGAACGTGTGCCATCTTCATCAGCCCCCCCCCGGCACTATTTCTGAGGAATCCCAGGTTTTCTGGTTCAAACCTGTCTGCTCTGCAACTGGGACGCAGGGCAGTGCCTCAAAGCTCCCAGTTTTAACATGTTTTAACATGTTTTGAACGTGGGATGATTGGTCGATTGGATGATTGACACGTCGCGTACACCGCAATGGGATGACCATGGATGACCCCCATGAAGTGAGGCGGGCGTCTGTGCATTCAGCAAACAGCGAAGCTCGACGGAAATGGTGAGGGAATGGCTAAGAATGGACTAGTAGCGAGCCACAAAATATCACAAAATGGTGATTTCGAAATTGAATGAAATTGGTATTTGACATTACAATCATTACACTGACATTATGCAACCATCCGCCTTTCTGGGGTTAAGTTTGAGCCATAGCCAACAGTAGGACCACAATGAGCCACAAAAAGAATCCTCCTGATCGACTGCCGGACCAGCCTGTTTTTCCCAGCCATTTCCTGCCGGACTTTTCAGTTCACCAGGAGGCACCTTAGAATTTGACACCTTGGAATTACCCTCTGGTAATTTAACATAGCTATTGAAAATGACCATTAATAGTGGATTTTCCCATTAAAAATGGTGATTTTCAATAGCTATGTTAAATTACCAGAGGGTATCCTTTGGGGACCAACCCTTCACGGCATTACAGATTTGCTATGATTTGCTGATTTTGCTGTCCGGTCGGGGCTCAGACCAAGGAGGGACCTGGAGCAGTGCAATTTCCTGCAATCTTTCTATGAGAAGTGCTGTTTATAATTGTTTATACATGTACAGATAGACATAAGATTTGTAAGTATGCATTATTCGAAAAACAATATGTCTATAATATGTTTGTGAAAGCACATCATGTCCTTCAGACCTTTCTTTTGACCTGTCTAACAGGCCTTGAGCATTTGGCTCTACGTCACCAGAAAAGGTGTACGCTAGCCTTGCCCCTGTTGTGACTTGGGTGTAG
>Ga0126342_10008293_pt1 | contig 18603 bp, 12 predicted proteins | sample Cyp1metagenome_FD_92528 | JGI IMG/M metagenome (GOLD analysis project Ga0126342, IMG submission 92528) | Coral microbial communities from Lord Howe Island, Old Settlement Bay, Australia - Cyphastrea 1 metagenome | ecosystem: Host-associated > Invertebrates > Cnidaria > Coral ...
GCTGATGCGGCTCGAGTAAAAAGCGTGAGTCGCAGGTGCTTAACGGTTTGTTTGACCCTTGTTTAGGTTATCAGTCTATTTGGGTGTAATAGGAATTACCCCAGCTGAAACCTGAAAATACAGAAAAATGTGAATCCATAGGAAACCGGTCTGCACGTGCTGACGGTGCTGATGACTAGCGGAGGATTCCAGTCTGGTGGTTCTGAATTTCCTAGTGACTGGTGTATTTGTCGATTGCATCAAATATATAAATCCTGTTTTTGCCATGTGCTCCAGTGCCCTTCAATTTTTGGGAACCTCCACTTGTCATGTGCAGGCCACATGACACTTCAAAGATTGCCTCAACCAGCCACACTCGGCCTGCCTGCGGATTCGATTGGTTCACGCTTGGCAGCCGAAAAAAACGCAGCAGGGAGCGGATGTACCACTGGAAGATTTCAAACATTGCCTTTGGATACTTTTGGATGGTTTTTGGGGATGATTCTCCAACTTTGAGGTTGTTCTGTTTCTTTGCGACGAGCGCCACGTCCTGCCTACCATCAGGGAGACATGAAACCATTTATATATATGTATATATGAGAAAACTTGAGGCTCGCAAACAGCTTCTTAGAAACATTCAGAAATGTCAAGACTGCTGGAACAAGATCATTTCCGTTCAGTCATTCCCCATAATCTCCCATGGTGATGAGTCATTCACCATCATGTATAGCTGCTATCATTTTCCCATGAATTCTCAATCATTTTTCAATGAATTTCCCATGAATTGTCACTATTGAACCTGGAAAGGTCAGACTTGACGGTCTTCAAAGGCCATTTGGCTCCAGCGTTTCGACGAAAAAGTCGCGGCTGGCCCCGCGACCGCGTACGTACGCGCAGTGCTGCGCCAGGAAATGTGTGGCTCGATCTCAGTGACATCCCAGGAATCGCACATGGGTCTACCCCAGTTAAAAAAGTGGACTAAGCCTAATATGGGTATGGGTCAATACCTATAGATACTTTTTTAGTGGGATGAACATCCATTTACCAGCTATTTTGATGTTCACCAGGGGGATAGGGTTTTGACCCATCCCCATATAACTAATATTTCACCAGGTGTTTTAATAGTGTATTTAGTGGGATGACCCACAAAGGACCGTAAATCACCAAGGAAAATAAAGTAGAATGAGGTACAAAACGTTACAAAACCACCAACACATTTGAAAACATGGAAATGATATAGCGGTAAACCTTCGGAACATGTTTGGTTCTCGTGTTTTAAGCCAGTTTGATGAATGAATATGATAAATGAATGCGATGAATGATAATACGATGAATAAATATGAACGAAATCCCACTATATAAACACTTAAGCATGTTTGTGTTGTGTGTGTGGTGTTTGTTAGATATTCTGACCTCAATTCTATAATTCACAGTACGCGCACATATGTGTATAGTCATATAGTGTATGTAAAAATACAGCTCTCATTTTTGAAGTTGAAATGGCATTCATTCTGTTTGGTTGAGCCTCCCTGATAATATTGTCAAGGCTGCTATCTCGGTCATGTTATTCAAGAGATGCGGACAGACATTTGTTTGGCCATAGCCACCTAAGCTTGGTGCCAACTTACTCACACAACTTTGTCATTTTTTATTATGACTTTTTTTTTCGGGAGGGTCATCAACCCAATAATTAATGAGGATATTTTAAAATTATATAGCCATTATCTACGAATTGTCATTTTGGATGACCATACCCATAGGATCCATGTATGCTATATATGGTGACATTTACCATCAATATACCCCCTTTATGTTAGCATATATACCAGCACCATGGATCCTATGGGATACCATAGAAACACCCATGTAATTCACCAACGACCAAGACCATGGCACATATTTCGGATCTCAGTGGGCGCCGGACCTCGGTCAGAATATTAGTGCCAGATAGAGGTTTTCAGTTGGTGGGGATCACGAAAAACGAAATCAATTTCTGTTATGTATTAAATAAATAAATATATCTATCTATCTATCTATCTATCTATCTATCTATCTATATATATATATATATCCATGTTATCTCTATCCATAGCATACATATCTATATATATGTGTGTTAAGTATGTATACCATATGACCATATGTATGTAAACTACCTGCTGAGACCTGCTACTACAATATGGATAGTTTTTCTGACCACATCACCGCGACTTCACTGGAACGTTTGAACGGACAGGGACAACTATCCCAAACTGGCCCAACATGATATGGCAATGTGTCAAAACCAATAGTACCCCTGTAGTTCACATCAAAATAGCTGGGATTTATGGATGTGAATATCCCCCTAAAAATGGTATTAATAGGTATTGATCCATAGCCATATGTTGTTTTTATTTGTTTTTATTTGTTTCAAACCCAAATAGTATCCTACTACATAGGATCTACCAGAAGAGTTTCTAGCTACTAGACCCTCTAAGTATCCACACAAGTTGGTATTTTATCCCATAGTATGTTTGCCCAGTTTGTTTATAGGCACTTGGAGGGTCTAGGTATATGAATATATTGGGATTTACCAACAAAAACGGCGGTTTTGGCAAAAGTAATTTGGATCCCTGCCATAGGCCGATCATGTGACTGCCAAGTCTGTGGAAAGCGGACCTGGATTGGTTCCTCGGCCCCACTCGGCCCCGTGGGGCGACGGCGGGGCGAGATTATCGGTGAGGATTTTTCGGCTGGGCTTGATTTCCGCAGCCGGTTTCTTTCAAAACATCATTAAAAAAATGTAGAAATTGAAAAAAAAAAAACTACGAACTGAGCAGTGTAGCTATACCTTGAATAATACATAATGTACCCTCTGGTTATTTAACATAGCCATGGAAAATGGCCCAGTTATAGATGGTTTACCTATAAAAAATGGGTGGATTTTCCATGGCAAACTGTTAGTCATAACCAGATGGTATGTATTGGAAGGATCTCTCGACGACGTCACTGAAATGATGATGAATGGATTGGGGAAACTATCGTAACTTTGTTTCAGCTGTGGGAATTATTGTAATCTACCCCATGGGTCATTAAATGTCCCCATTGAACATCACCCAACCATGAATGGTATATGGTCTACTAGATGGCTATTATAAGGTGATGTCCAATATACCCAAAATGGGACAGTTACCAACCCCTGTACCCAAGTATACACATGCTCACCAGCCCAACTTCTTCAGCTGATATGAGACATCGGCTAAATGACCAAGCAAAATCGAGTCAAAGATCCATAAATGATGGTTTGGAATTGATTTGCAGAAAAGAAATCAACCAAGAAAACACATACCCTCTGGTAATTTAACACAACTATTGAAAATACAACATTTATGGTGGATTTACCCATTCAAAATGGTGATTTTCTATAGCCATGTTAGTTTACCAGAGTGTAATCTTCAAGCCGCAGATCCATGGATCGAACCATCGAATCCCCGAGCGGATCAAGGCTGAGGGCTCCACATTGAAGCTGCCATGAAAGGGATCCCCATGGAGGAGAGATGCCCAGGTTGGCAGAGCGGTCAGTGCAACCAGGCGGGTCGACGTTGCCGTCGGGGCTTGGCGACTGTCAAAACGTTGGGGGTGAAAAATGACGAACATATGGTGATGATGGTGGTGGTTTATGGTGGTTTGATGTAGTTATACTCACATGGGTTAACCATCCAGAATAATTAATTGATAACACTTGCCATGACGTGTTTGTTTAGTCTTTGTTTAGTGTAGAGAAAAACCATCCAAAGTCATCCAAACATTGGGATTTGACCTGATTTAACCAATGAATCATGGAATTCGGGAGAATTACCACCTTTTTTGGGGGAACATTACCAAAATGGTGACAAATGGTGACCATCTATGGGATGGTTTGATGATACCAAAATCATGTTTTGTTTTCTCTGGCTAGAGACAATCTATAGTGATAAACCATAATGAAACTCATAAACATACCGTTTTGGGATTGTTTTGTCATCTATTTACCGTAAAATAGGGTGGCTGATACTTAGGCAACCACACTCTTCTTCTGCGCGTGCTGGAGCAGGTTCTACCAAAGCCAATGCAGGACACCAAGGTGCTGTCTGGGGTTGAGAGGCGACAATGTTCGACCAAATTGGTCGACCAATTCCAGAGACTTAGCCTATGCAAGCAGTGATCTCCGTTGTTGAAATCTAAATCATGAAAGGATTTATACAACAGTTCATGTTATGTTTTCGGTTCTTATCATTAATAAACAGCGCATAAGATTCGTCCCTGGTTTTGGGCTATGAAAAAATCCCTGGTTTAAGACTTGGAGCAAATCCCAGGAATACTGTGGAAGGAAGGACGAAATCCTGGGTCCTGGATGGTTGCGAAATGTTGATCCCTTGATCCCGCAGGGTGTCTTTGATCCCTATCCACAGGGCTTTTGTTCTTCGCAACCACAGACTTGATTGAGTCCATCGAGTCCATTGACAATGGACTGGTTCTTTTCTGAATATCCATCCGAAAATTTTGGAACCATGGAAGCATTCCATAGCAAAAATGTGCAAAAATGTGTTCGCCCATTTTAGACCCAATACTGAGTACTGATCAATATTTGCCGAGGTGATGTGTTTGTTGCTCACTGGGACTGTGGCTTTGTTAATGACGATACCCCATGGCCCTTTTCGGGAAAATGGTGGATGAACCAGTGGAGTTCGGGGTAGCCTCAAAATTGAGACAAACCCACACTACTTGAAGATTTGAAGTAGAAATGGGGAATCTATAGGAAAGATATATGATCCCCCTGACAGTACCATTTCCACTACTAAAAGCGTGAACACGTGCTTGGTACCATCCTCTGATTCGTGGAGAATTCAAGCAAAAAAAATGGAGTCGTGCACCAGTTTTTGTAGTAAGAGGGCGTGCGCTGCATCTTGTAGCGGCGTTTCATTTAGCACTTGAACATCGGAAATGCATTTTGTAGTGATTTATCTTGGGATGCGTTGGGTCATACAGGAAACTCTATAGCCCTCTTCTGCCAGTCATGCTCGGCCCGCGCGCATAATCAAACGTCGAAATCTGGGAAAGAACCTCGCTCTAGCAACAGGAGGCTCTATTTTCTAAGCCATCCAATGGCGCCATCAAAACCTCTCATAAAGTTGTTTGGGTGTGAACAATTTTAAAGGGGACTATCTATACAATAATGGGAGTATAATATAGTATAATATAGTATAATATGGTTAGTGTTGATTAAATGGGGATTACTTTCCATTAATAGGTCAGTGATGATTAAATGGTGGTTTGGCTTATTGTACCGCCAATATACCATATGGGAAAATACGAAGGCCGGACATGCTTGGCCATTGTATTTTCCCACGTCATTTTTTGAGGAAGTTTGGGGTAAAAAATCATGGAATATGCAACTGAAATAATTTTATACGAGGTCTTCCCATTATAACTATCCCACCTATAAACCCCATATCTGGCTAAAATGTCCCTTGCTACAAAAAGGGGCAAACCATTTGTTACCACAAAAAGAGGTGTTCCCATAAAAGTTGTTTGGGTGTGAACACTTTTAAAGGGGGATATCTATACAATAATGGGAGTATAATATAGTATAATATGGTTGGTGTTGATTAAATGGGGATTACTTTCCACTAATAGGTCAGTGATGATTAAATGGTGTTTTGGCTTATTGTACCGCCAATATACCATATGGGAAAATACGATGGCCGGACATGCTTGGCCATTGTATTTTCCCACGTTTTTCGAGGAAGTTTGGGGTTAAAAATCATGGAATATGCCACTGAAATAATTTTATACGAGGTCTTCCCATTATAACTATCCCACCTATAAACCCCATATCTGGCTAAAATGTCCCTTGCTACAAAAAGGGGCAAACCATTTGTTACTACAAAAAAGAGGTGTTCCCATAAAAGTTGTTTGGGTGTGAACAATTTTAAAGGGGAATATATACCATAATGGGAGTATAATATAGTATAATATGGTTAGTGTTGATTAAATGTGGATTTCTTTCCATTAATAGGTCGCTATGACCTGGGCCCCGGAAAGTAAACCAAAGATTTAGAGTGAAATTTCCAGAAACCTTTTAGTAGAGAATCATGATTTTTTACTGCAACCCGTTTGCGTAACCATTTTGTAGTGACCCACATTGGCTTTTGATCCACCATCAAAAAAAACAAAAAAAAATGTAGCAGGGGGGGTTGGTTCAGATTCAAGCAGCATTTTGTAGTATAAGGCTGTGTTTGTAAACGGTTGAGTGGGCACAACTACCCTGCAGAATGCACACAGGGATGATATGTGTAGATATAATAATATCTCCTTATAAGCAAATCCAAGATCTTTGGGCCAAGCAATCTGGCCTTCAGGAGTTGGATGCCATGCTGCCAAGGCCAAGATGCGGCAAGCCATTCATCAAGCCTTAGATTTCGTGACGGTAGGTGTTGATATCAACTGCAACTGGAACACATTTGTCAATGTCTACGGCTACGGTATATGTGTATATGTAAATACATATAATTATATAATCATATATATATATATTATATTGTATATATAGTGATAAATATGATTTATTTGTTATGACTACAAATCACGGTGCGGGGTTGTAGCTCAATAGGTAACCGCCCAAATAGCATCTAATAAAACCATCCAAATGAGACCTTCACATGAACAGATGCACCACATTCCACTAAGGTCATTATTTGGGGGAAAAGGGGTGACAGTAGCACATAGGGTAGTTATAGTATGTTATAGTTACATTTGATACGTGCCCTTGTCTATGGGATTCATAGTCCAGTTGCCTGCAATTTATCAGTCCAATTGTGGGGAGTATCCCAGGCCCTGTAAACCACAGATCCATTGAGAAGCCATTAACGATTGGTTGTATCCCAAAGTTTGTTGCTTCTGTTTCAGCGCCAACTTCTATTATTGTTTGTTTTACAACATTTATGAGTCCATCGTGACCATAACCAGTTGGTTGACCCTACTCAACCAAACTCAATGGATTGGTCAACCACAACCAAGAAACGTCTCAGGGAAGCCTCCGAAGCGATCGTGCCAGCGCAGGTCACTCGGTAGATCAGATCACACAGCTCTGGGGGACGAATTTGGACTCAAGCTGCCAATGAAGCATCCCTTGGCTTTAAAGACCTCTTTGTGACTCTTCACAGCGCATTGCTGATTGTGTTTTTTTCATTCTGGTAGTTGCGTAAGTGTTGCTTTTGTACCTACCTGGAAAGCCACAGTTGCCTATTGTTTCAGGCTACGCCTAGTAGCCCATGTTTGTGGCACTTTGCAATTCTCACACCATAAAAAAATATATAAAAAGGCACTTCATCTTTTGCTGCACAAATGACCGTAAAAGTGCCGCAAATATCCGTAAAGTGCCATAAGGACCCGGCCGTAGAAATCCTACTCCAAAAATGGTAGACTTTCCAGTGACCAAACCTTCGGTCACTTTGGAAAGTGCCCGAAACAATGGGCACTAGGCTTTCCAGGTAGTTTAAATGTTCTTATCACTGGGGTTCCAATCGGCTCCAACGGTTCAACGTTGCTTCACCAAGGGCCTGAGACAGCGACTGGCGCTCTTCGGACTGGGCCTGAGCGGGTTGGCTCTGCTGGCGCTCTCGTTTGTTCCGCGGCTTCGCCGGCGATGCAGCGCATAAGTCGCAATCCGATGGATTGGGCGCCGCTTCCCATAGCGCGAATGACAGGGATCCCATGCCAGTGGCATTGGGAATTTCCCTTGACAATGCGCCAGGGACCTGGCGCAGCTAATGAATCCAGTTCGGGATTTTTGGGCCTATATTTGGATAGATTTGGCTTGAAGAGATGTCAACTTTATCATACTTTATCCATATTCAGTGTTTGGAGTTCTTCCCACCCAAGCTGGCGGCTAAACTTCCAGCCATGGACAGAAAGGCTGAGTCTGATGATCAAAAGGATCATAGCCGCTGCTTCATTTGGTTGACTTGAGGTGGCGTTCAAAAATGTGTCCGTGTTATTCAGGGGAGTGTCCTTGCATGATGAGTATCCTTTGCATCACACTGGGTGTGGAGCTCAAGCTTCGGTTAAATTCCAAACTGTTGGCATACTGAACACGGTTAATTCCACACATTGATTCTGTCAACACAGTTTGAAAAGAATTATTCCACATTAATTCCACATTCTGAAACTGTGTTCATACTTCTGTTCACATTAATTGGCATACCTGGGTTTGTCTGAAAATAGGCTGCCTCCATTGAAATCCACTGGTTTTTGTCATCATCCCTATTGAAATGGCCATTTAAGGCCAGCCCCTCCATTTTCAGACACACCCACCGCGTATCCTGATGTTACAGGTATCACTATAGTTTGACTCTACCAGCCATGGCCATATGGCTATGGGTCAATACCTATAGATACATTTTTAGTGGGATGAACATCCATAAATCCCAGCTATTTTGATGTGAACTACAGGGGTACTATTGGTTTTGACACAATGCCATGGCTGTTGTCATTTTATTGACATGCAAGGGGAGTGTCCGCAAGAGTTGATGAACAAAGTCTGCCCGGCATCTGAAAAAGAAGTTGCCAAAGATGGTCCGCGAAAGCCAGCCAGAGTATGTGAAATGGCTGTACATTGAGAAAGGTGCAATTTATATACAGTAAATATATGTAAATGTAATAGAATATAATATAATATAATATAACATAATATATAATATAATATAATATAATATAATGTAATATAATATAATATAATATCGATTGGAATGATTTTTTTTTGCCTGCTACAAGGATTGGTCCATTGGGTTAACAAAACCCCATGATACTCCTGGAGCCCAATGATTTAGCTGCAGGGCCTGGGATTTCAATGGCAACAGTTGGTCAGCTTTGTTTCTCAACAGGATACCATCTGGTTATTTAACAGTTTGCCATGGAAAATCACCATGCTATTAATAGGTAAACCCAGGTAAACCATCTATAAATATGTTCCCAATACCCTCTGTTAAATTAACATAGACCCTGAAAATCACCCATTTTTAGAGGAAACTCATCTTTCAACCCCGATGACTGGCAGGGTCGAACTGTTAATTTACTGGAGGGTATATTCTAAAATATGCTACCCTCTGGTTATTTAACATAGCCATGGAAAATGCTCCATTTATAGATGATTTTCCCAGCTAGAAACCTCCATTTATGGTTGGGATTTTCCATGGCTATGTTAGTAACTATAGTTATTTGCGTACCATAAACCATAGTTATTGGAGTTATGTTCACCAACTGAACGCTATCGAACGGGGGCCTCACATTGCAGGGAATTACGGTAAGCAGGGCTAGTCGACTATATTTCATGGTAAAAACCCATGGGTTTCCGGTTAAGATTTTCCCAACAAAACCAATCCATTGAAATATGAATATTAACCAGTTATGATAGCCCATTTATAATGGTTATATATAAATCCCTATTAAATCCCTATTAAATCCCATTAAATACCATATAAATCCCTATTAAATATGCTAAATTTTCATATGTGGCTTGAAAGTGCAGAGTCCACTGAGTCCACCGAGTCCACCGCACAGATGTTGCTAGTCTCAGTAGGTAGGTCACGCCTCGCCTGCTATCTTCTGGTAGACGTTTACAGTTTGCTATTGAAAATCACCATGTTTATCCATGTTTATCCATTTTGAATGGATAAATCCACTATAAATAGCTATGTTAGTTTTGGACCATCAATGAAGGTAAATTTCTTCACAGAAATTGACGATGAAGGTGACCAAATTGACGATGACCATGTTTCCGCGGCTCAAAAGTGTCCATCAATCCGTCGAAGACGGATTGACGCTAGCTGCAGCGCACCGGAGCAAGAAGATTCCGTTTTCAGCACCTGTTCCTATACCAAGATGCACAGTTGTAGAATCCAGAGATATACCAAGTATCATTAACTAGCATTAACTATCACTAACTATGTTTAACTACATTAGGGGCATCATCAACTGTCATTCGCCACGCCAATTGCCATGGGGCAACAGTGGAGCTAAGCCTTTGGCGCCATGTGGGCTACCCAGCACAGGTACAGTGTTGGTATCCTGGAAGTCGGTTTGGAGGAGAAGTAAACGACAGTCACAGCATCCGCTATGTGCATGTCATGTTTTACATATGTTTTTGTTTGTTTCGTTCAATAGTTAATTTATGTATATTTCTGTAATAGTAGAATCCCGGTTGAAGAATGGCAAGAAACCACAGTGCCGCACATGTCCCGTTCACCAATTCTGGGTGGATTCAAGCCCCTGGTATGACCCAGTAGCTTTCAGCAGTATATACATCAGGGTTTCTCAAAATGGTGGATCCCCATGTCAGGGTTTCATGGTCATTCATGACTTTCATGATTTGGGATACCCCATGACTGAGGAAACCTCCGTTTGTGTTTAATATAGATGTAACTGGACCCAGGATGCATTTGGGTGGATAGTAAACAGCTACAATGTGAGGCCCCGGTACCATACCTAAGTTCCTGTAGAACTACAACCAGGGTTTGTCTATGGGAGATATATCATGATATATCATGATATATCATGATATATCATGATATATCCATAGTCAGATGGGATTATACACCAAGTTATAACGTGTGGGAGCCCACTGTGTAGAGAGGTTTATAGTATGTTAGAACCTGCTTCTTACCCATATGTCAACTTCTGGGATTATCCATGAGCACTGCACCGTTTTTAGCCTTCAAATACCCATGGTGGCTATCGTTGGCTGGTAGAAGTCAGAAATCCAAAATTCCGAATTTTGATGCCATGCTGGCTACGTAAAGGTTGGCTGCCATCAGGTTATCAATCCTAACTAAAGATAGGTTCACCGAAATCCCAAATAGTACTACTCCAAGCACGGATTTATATAGAACCGAATGGTTCGTAACTTACTGCAACTAATTATATAACTCCACATGCAATTGAATTCCGCACGGGCTTGTCCGAGAATGGTGCAAAAACCGCCAGATACCAGTGTAAAATAGGGGAAATATGGGGAACAGCCATGAAAAACATGGATAAGCCAATCAATTAGCCATCAATTTTGGGGTCAATTCATTGACAGATCCATGTCTTTACCAAGTTACTCCATCATCGTTTTTCGCGCAGGCCGAACCGGCTCTCAATGTCGCAATCAGCGGTGCAGCTGCGCTCCCTGCCACGCTTGCACAGCGGGGCGGCCCTGCACAGCGGGGAGGTGTGGGAAAATCACCCGCCGTCAGTCGATTCAGGGATTCCCTGTGGGTGACCATACCACATATATCCACATATCACACATACTATGCTGGTTGGTGGTTTGGGACATGAATTTTATTTGTCCATATTTTTTCATAGATTGGGAAGAATCATCCCAACTGACGAACTCATATTTTTCAAGATGGTTGAAACCACCAACCAGCTATGTTTTGACCATGGCACATATGATGTGGATTTTGTATGGTGCGTGAATGTTATGATGGGTATACAACTGATGAAGAACCGGTTGATGGTTTTCATTTCGAACATTCCATTCTTATATTGTAAAGTGGTTATATGCACATGTTTGAGGTGGGCTTCAAATCACAAATCACATTGGTAACCTGGTATGACCCCTGTCCTCGAGGGCACTCCATGCTCCACCGGCCATTATCTTTATCCACCGAGGCATGCATTGTCTGATTTTGGGAAAGTTAGGCTCCGCAGGTCCCATTCTGAAGCCACAGCAAAAGGCATGGTGCTCAAAGCATTAGATCATACTCACATGCAACGTGTCTTAGCGCTTGATGTCTGCGTGTGCGTTTGTGAACATGTTTTGATCATGAAAAGATGATGGGACCAGCAAAGAACAGGAATATTAGCGCAGATTACAAATAATCAGTCAAATTGGTGGTTGCAGTTCCGACAAAATTCCAGACATGCTTGTTTCGCATCGTAAATATCAATGGGTTTACTCTGTCACATGGTGTTCTTGGCCAACGGCGTACACCTTTTTCAGAGGCTGCCCCATGCTGAAGTCATCTTCGGCATCAGTCAATGCTTCAGATCAACATTCATTAGCCAAGTGGAGGGGGCACAACTCTTGCCATGCCTTGCCATGCCCCGACCTGCGAATCCATTGTGCTTGAAGCTTGTCACTGCTTTTCCGGCCGTGTCCTGAGGGACACTCTGGAAACGCTGCAAGCCACCTTCAGGATGGAGCCTACCTGACAGCTGCCACTGGTGGCGACAGCTCTGCCGTGAAAGAACAACTGTTACATGTGTGAGAATGGCATTGTTTTGTTCGAATCTTCTATCCACAAAAAGTTCACAAACTACTAGAGATTTCCAGCTTTATGTTGTTTTACAGCAAATTTCCTGGCGTTTTCTATTCATAGGAAACGCAGGCCTGCCTACTGTATGTTTCTTTTGCACAACTGTGCACAGCAAATTCAGCAGGACTTGCTGGGACGCGGAGAGAAAGCTGCGGCAGTTTTGTGAAGCTTTCGGTCGATCACAAGAGAGGATCTATCCTAAGTTTCCCTATGATTTGATTGCTATTGAGGTTCATCCAAGATTTTACAGATGTTCTTGCTTCGTATCCCAATATATCCCAATATATCCCCATGAAATTCTTGGTATTTGTTGCTTAAACACCATTTCTTCTTGATTAAATCACCATATTTCCATTCTGTATGCCCATGTTGATCGAGTTGTTCGGCCGAGGCTGTGAGCAGCAGGGATCTGAGCGTGTTGGTAAGGCTGAGGACGTCTTTTTTTGCATGGCCATGGCCATTGTTGGGAGGAAACATTAGATGCTTTACATATTAAAGATTGAAGATGCTGAGTTTCCATAGTTAGGTTAAATCACCAAAGGGTGTATATATATATGTATATATATATATATCATTATATGATTATGTGTATATATATAATTATATGTGTGTATCTTATATTATATATTATATATACACATAAAATCATAAATATGTATTCACAAATGTCTTTAAGTCTGCTGAACTCCGAAGGCGATGGGGATTGACCTGGATGGGAACTGGATTGGGGAAACTGACACTTCTTTATCTGTCTGGAATTGGTGTGTGAACTATATTAAATGATATTAAATGATATGATAGAATTTACCAAGACATATGGGAAAAAAAACAACTATGGAACCCCAAAGATTTTTACACATGATGTTTTTTTTGTTTCAAGGGAGATACGGGCGTTTTAATCCGTTGTTTTTTTTGGTGTCTGAACAGAGTGGTATTAAAAACTCCCATGTACTTGGGGACGGGTTCACTTGAGACCTCAATATGGGTCGATGTGTTTCCTTCAAATATGTGAGGTTCCAAAAAACATCATATGTAACATTATATAAATATATTATTATCATATGTATTATAATTGCATATATAAATATAATATTCATTTTATATATAATATTTTAGCGCGGGTTGCATCCCTGATATGATTGCTTTCTTCCCCGCCGAGTCTGCTAAGTGTTTTTTGTTTCTGTGCGAATCGCAGGAGTATATGTATTTGCAAGTCTGGGCCTGAGGGGATGGCATGGACACAAATCCAGTGGCATGTTGTGGTGTCACTTGTTCTGAAACATAAACATGGAGCCTCTTGACCGGAAAATATCGTTGATATACGTTCATGAATAATTGTGTATCCGTAAGTTTCCTTTGTTGTAGAATGATCATTTTTACATATCTTAAACACTTTTTACGTCCTAGAAGAAATCGAACAAAATCATTATGTGCATAAATCCAATAATTGTGCAATTAATATCCTTGTGAACATATCCATGGTGCCGGAATATTTAACAACATTTGCCCTAAAAATCACCCACTCATGTAGGTTTTTATATACCAGCACCATGGTTCGCATATTGGTTTGGTTATCCTTCGCCATCCCGAAGACCAGGTGAAGAGAAGTCACTGGCCCACGCTGAGCCCTGATTGACGCTTGGTTTCTGCCAGGTGAACATGGAGATTGTAACGGGAATAAATCGAGGTTTAACATGGTTTATAACCAACAATACTGGGTATAGATATGTATAGATGTGTATAAATTGGGAGTATGTAAGCCAAAAACATGTTTTTTTTGGTTGGTAAGGTTTTGACCATTTGACTGGGATGTGTGTTTTCTTCAATACTTGCCATCATCCGGATGCACGGGAGGTGGGATGAGAATGGGTGGTACACTGCAGCAGCATGTTTTGTTGAGGGAAACACAATATACCCTCTGGTTATTTAACGTAGCCATGGAAAATGGCCCATTTATAGATGGTTTACCGAACTTAAAAATGGTGGATTTTCCATGGCTATGTTAAATAACCAAATGGTATACCCTCTGGTAAATTAATATAGACCCTGAAAATCACCAATTTTTAGAGGAAACTAATCTTCCAACCCCGATGACTGCCAGGGTCTATGTTAATTTACTGGAGGGTAATGAACAGTATATATAATGTATGAAAATCATCAACCGTCAGTCGATTCATATAGGGATTCCCTCTGGGTGACCGCACCACATATCACACATACTATGCTGGTTGGTGGTTTGGAACATGAATTTTATTTTTCCATATATTGGGAATTTCATCATCCCAACTGACATTCATATTTTTCAGAGGGGTAGGTATACCACCAACCAGTAACAGTATGGTTTTGAGCTATTTTCTTTTCAGACCGACCCACTAGTCACTAGGCTTTTCCATGCTTTTCCTGACCAAAAACTGATTTGTGCGCGCTTTCCAGAATGGTTCCAATGAACTATGTAGAATATATATATATATATATACATATATTTATATAATTATATGGATGGATGGATGGATGGATGGATGGATAGATAGATAGATAGATACGTGTCCGAAAGCGTTGGAGTTGGCGAGCCACTTTGGTTACAGTACATCCAAGTTAGTCTGAAAATTTGCTGGCTGAAGCAATAATCTATAGCCTCTGGTAAATGTTTACATAACTATGGAAAAATCCACCATTTTTAATGGGAAAACCATCTATAAATGGGCCATTTTCAATAGCAAACTGGTGAAGTGATGATAAGCCATGGCCTGGAAGGGGATCAAACCCGTCAGCCATGCTTCGATTTTGTAGCAGCAATAAATGGGCAATCAATGAATAGATCCAGTACTACAGTACTACAGGGTTCGTTTGGGGGGTAATCAAAATTGCCGGGAAGGAATGAATTATCTTTTGTATCAATGATATCCAATGATCAAGGTTTAGTAGGTCTATGGATCTATGTGTATCCCTCTTTTCGCTCATGTTCTCCCCCATTGAAAAAAACATGAAAAAACAGTGACCAGATCAGTAGAATCAGGCTGCATCCATGTGTATCATCATTGGCTGTATCAAAATCGCATAAATTATTAACATAAATTACATTAGTAGTAACAATTAATGATATTGTCATTGAATAACATAAATTAGCGGATACCCCCTGTTTCTACATACAAGACATTACAAGACGATGTTGAACATCCAGAAATTCTGGATCTCATGGCTTCCTGGGGCTTCGCGGTGAAACCCCACGGCTTTTCCACATCCTTTTTGTATGTCAGATGTCAATGTACCCTCTGGTAAACGTTTACATAACTATGGAAAATCACCATTTTCAATGGGTAAATCCACTATAAATGGTCATGTTCAATAGCTATTTTGACATAACCAGAGGGTAAATTCCCCACAAAAGACACACCCAGGTCGACTGTGGACACTTCGAGATTTTGCGCTGCAGCATTCGAATTGGGATTCCTTCACAGACAAAGGCAAGTTGCGGGTGCGGGTCACTCAGGTCACTCAGCGACTCCATGGAGTGCCGCACTCCAGGAGCAGTTAGCCTCCGGTGTCAAACATGGCAATGGGAAATCCATGGAAAACCCCTAGCAATGGTGCATTTAAACCGGAAGCAATATCTGCTGGGTTTGATTACCAAGGGGTACCAGGCTCAGATCGCGTATTGCTGCTGTTGGTCGGTTGGGCAAACGGCAACAAAATCTCAATGACCTCACCATAGATCATGTTTAGTGAGGAGAATCTTCCCAAAAAGCAGTATATGATGATCTATGTCCAAGTTTAAGAACGTTGTTTCATGTTCTTTGAGATTAGGAATTCCGAATCTGAATCTTCCCAACATATCTCATGGATTTGTTTTCTCTTTTTTTTTTCCTTTCCAGTTTCAGAAAGCATACATTTATGGATACTTTGCCCAGATCCCATGGTTCCTGTTTTTGGGGATGGTTAAATCATGTGAAAATTCCCCATTTTGGTGAGTTTCCATGGAAATCCCAATGTTTCTCACCCAGATCCAAGGTGTTCGTAAGTTTCCCGATTAGTTGATCCTCCATTATAGCTGCTATTATGTTCCCATCCCCTTTAGATTGAACACCACCTTATGAAAACCATGGTTTAGTTGGGGATTTATACTCAGTATACTCATTTGGTACCATGCAGTGGGGGGTTTTAAAAAAAAAACGGGGCATGGGATTGTTTTCCCATCACACAGATGATTGTTACCCTCTGGCAATTTAACAGATCTTTTTTTGGCCAGTCACCATTTTTAGGAGCTAAATCATTGATCAATTGCCATAGCGCCATATCATGGGTCGAAATTCCCCGGTCGAAATTCCCCAGCGTTGAACGATGGCTCCTTTCAGGTCATCTATGAACTTGGCGCTCTCCTTTGTGAGTCGGGCGACAAGCTCAAAGAGGACACTTGAAAAGAAAACGACCTGACTGGGGACGTTAAAGTGAGGGGAGTTGACTGTATAAAGAAATATTGGTTATTACGGGTTGAATGGAGGTGTTCTATAGTTTTCTATGTAATGTAAACCCTGGATTGATAAACCCCTAGGTTGTTTAATTGGGGAGATACCATTTAAGTATCAGACTATGACTATTTGGGGAGTACCCCCCTAATTAATAAACCATGGTTTATTAATCCGGGGTTGACATTATAGATATACATGCACGATCATGTACGATATTATATCTACTTGGCAATCCTTAAATATCAGCTTTTTGTGCATCACAGGGAGATGGGTGATTTTTTTCACGGGGAATCAACAAAGCCAATGGAGATCTGGAAATGTTCTTCTGCTTTGGTGGCTTCAGATTGGTTGGTGCTTCCCTGTTGGAATCACCAAGCACCTGTGGAGAGAGTGGCTTTTCCCTGTTCAAAACCTGTGACCGAAAAAACTGCTCAAGCCGTCAAAGCCTTGGGCTGAATCTTGGTGTTGATCAATTTCAAACATAGCCCCAAGACCAACAATAATTTGATGAATTGGGTGTGTCTGGAAATAGTGTACCCCTAAACCCAATGGTTAATGATCATTATCCCTATTAAATGGCTATAATTGGGAATATACCCTATTTTCAGACAACCCAATTATATTGGGAGTAAACTAAGAACAAAGATCAATAATAGCTACTCATTGATTGTGAACAAGACCTTACAGTATATGGTGACTTGACCAACAATAAATGTTGGTCTTATCAACAGTAAACAGGTGTGTCACCATGTTTAACCAACAGTTTGCTGAGTATAGTGGGATGTCTAGAAAACTTAACATGATATTGGGATGTGTCTGGAAAGTGGGCTTTTGATACGTTGGGCTAATTTTCAGACACCCCTATAGGAAAACACACCAAGAAGTTCTATTGTATATATGTATATGTATATGATAATATGGATATATTTATTTAGTTACCCTCCGGTAATCAAACGTGACAATGATATATATATATATGGAAATCCCCAAACAAAATGGAGGTTTATAGCTGGGAAAATCATCGAAATAAATGGTTGTAGTTTCCAGCAAGCCATGTTTGATTACCAGAGGCTATATCCCAATTATATCCAATTATACCCATATGACATGGTTAAAATTGCATATATTTGCATAAATTTACAAATGTTATCCTCATTGAATGACATATAGAGGTGGATACATAGTATCTCATATCCGATTATAGTCCATGTGTGGATGCACATATATATATATGTGTGTATTATATATATATATATAGATAGATAGATAGATAGATATTGATGTGTTACACATAATTTGTGCGGTGCATCTCAAGTCTCAGGTTTGACATGTCGACCCCCTCAGGATGCGATGTTGAAGGCACGCAACGACCTACAGCTGGCCGTGACTGAGGCACGAAATTTGCTGCCCACTGAAATCTCTGTTGCGGATGACTATACAAGTACCCTCTGGTAAACTAACATAACTATGGAAAATCACCATTTTTAATGGGAAAATCCACTATAAATGGCCATTGTCAATAGCAAACTGTTAACGTTTACCAGAGGGTACCGGCTTGATGATAGTGGGAATATCATGGAAAAACATCATGATACCCCTCTGGTGATTTGACAATGAACAATGGGGAGATAAGTAAAAAATATTTTGGGGATCAACCAACTACATTGGAGAATGCAATGGGGATTTAATATGATTTAATGGGAAATACATATATATATATATACATATATATACATATATATACATATATATATATATATATATATATATATATATATATATATATATATATACTCTCTTTCTTCTTATAAAAAACCCCCCCCTCTACTACAAAA
>Ga0126342_10008294_pt1 | contig 18602 bp, 21 predicted proteins | sample Cyp1metagenome_FD_92528 | JGI IMG/M metagenome (GOLD analysis project Ga0126342, IMG submission 92528) | Coral microbial communities from Lord Howe Island, Old Settlement Bay, Australia - Cyphastrea 1 metagenome | ecosystem: Host-associated > Invertebrates > Cnidaria > Coral ...
TGTGTGTAAAAGCGTCTGTGTGTAAAAGCGTCTGTGTGTAAAAGCTTCTGTGTGTAAAAGCTTCTGTGTGTAAAAGCTTTTGTGTGTAAAAGCGTCTGTGTAAAAGCTTCTGTGTGTAAAAGCTTCTGTGTGTAAAACTGTCTGTGTGTAAAAGCGCCTGTGTGTAAAAGTGTCTGTGTGTAAAAGTGCCTGTGTAAAAGCGTCTGTGTGTAAAAGTGTCTGTGTGTAAAAGCTTCTGTGTGTAAAAGCTTCTGTGTGTAAAATCTTTTGTGTGTAAAAGCGTCTGTGTAAAAGCTTCTGTGTGTAAAAGTGTCTGTATGTAAAAGTGTTTGCGATGCAAACTATTGTCTTGTACTTGTGCTATATATTGTCTTGATACTACTCTTCTCGTCTGCCTATAACACATCTTTAACATATTGGTTTGTAATATGGTGTCTCCATACTAACAAGAGAAGACCCTGCTCCTCTACGCTCTCGGGCCATCCGTCGTCTAGTACTACTCTTACTACTCTGACTACTCTTACTGCTCTTACTGCTCTTACTGCTTCTACTGCTCGTACTGCTTGTGCTGCTCGTACTACTCTTGCTGCTCTTACTAATCTTACCATTCTTACTACTTCTGCCACTCTTACTAGTCTTACTACTGTTGCTACTCTTACTGCTCTTGCTACTCTTGCTACTCGTGCTACTCTTGCTACTCTTACTGCTCTTACTACTCTTAGTACTCTTACTACTCTTAATACTCTTGGTACTCTTCATACTCTGAATACACTTAGTACTCTTAGTACTCTTGGTGCTCTTAATACTTCTAGTACTCTTAAAACCTTCAATACTCTTAGTACTCTTAGTACTCTTACTCCTGTTAATACTCTTACTGCTTCTACTACTCCTACCCTCACCCCTGCTACTACACCATGACCACCACGACCACGACCACGACCACGACCACCACCACCACCGCCGCCGCCGCCGCCGCGAACTGCTACTGGTCGAACCGTTTCCATGAACTACTACTGGTCGAAGGATATTTAGATGTCAAATTTCCGACAATATGGACAGATGGTAAAGCAGAGGTGGGAAGAATCAGAGAAGAGACAGAAAGAAGAGCAGAGAAAAGGAAGAGTCAAAACAAAGAAGATGCAGATGCGCGAAAAGTTAGAAAAGTCGCGAAGCGCTGCGATTTCCAATGTTTCATGGCTGCGGAGGGTCGAAAAATAGGCTCGCTAAAGCCGCGGGTGTGGAGCCATTTGGGCAAATGCGAAACGAAAAATTGCACGCACGCCGTTGTGGCACGAAACCTGCTTGGAAGTGAGCGTGCCAAAAAAACAACATGTTCGGACCACCGTTGGAAGTTGAAATGTTGAAAAGTGCACGCTGCTGTGGTGCGGGACGCGTGTCGAAGTGAAAAGCACTAAAAACTGACGGCCTCGGAGCACTTTTTAGAAATTGAGATGTCAAAAACCTTCATGCCATTGTGGCGTGGAGCACATTCGCAAGTCAAAAGTGTTAAAGGGCGCTGGCCTCGGACCATCTTGGACGTTCAGATGATCACCAGCACTAACACTAGCACTAACGCTACAGCTGCAACTGCAACCACAACTACAAGACGCTACAGCAACGACCCGAACTACACCTACAAGTTCACTACATCACAACTACAACTAGAGCTACAACTACAACCCGACTACACTAGACTAATCGACACTAGACATGTTACAGTACACTTGTTATAGTACACAAATTACAACACCCTAATTACAGCGCACTAAATACTAATTCCACCCGCTACAACTACAACTACCCCCAACTACGACAACACTACGCTACACTACGCTACACCTACAACACACTACACTGCCCTGCGCTGCACCACGCTGCGCTAGACGACAGCCACAACTACAACCACAACTAAAACTGCTAATACGGCAAGCATTACACTACCACTACAACTACAACTCCATCTCCAACTACACTACGCTACACTGCACTGCATTACACTACTTCACAACTGCAACTTCCATTCACCACATCCAGCAGAATCCAGCAAGTGTAAATCCGGTGACTGCTGCAACCGCTCCAAGAAGCACAGCTCCAACCACCTTTCGGCCCATCAGTGGGTTTGCGCTTACATCCGTGCATCACAACAACTCACCTGTCCGATAGGTTTCCTGTCACACAGGCGCATTTACACAAAGATGCCTTTACGTACAGATTCCTTACACGCAGGGGCTTGTACATGGACGCTCTCATACACAGACACCTTTTACACACAGACGCTTTTACACACAGACGCTTTTACACACAGATGCTTTTACACACAGGTGCTTCCACACAAAGGCACATTTACACACAGGTGCACACCCGGGGCCATGCTTTCCACATAAAAGCAACATTCCGCATCTACCCGAACCGCCAAAAAGGATACCTCTTGCAGCAATCACCATAAGCTCCGCATTTGCGACCCCATGAGAGCTTCGCGGCAGGCTCAAGCCTGGTTGTCACCAAGTGCCACACTTGCCACACAATTACGCTGGCAAGAGACCGCAAACAGTGTGGGGGGGGGTTGGCCGTCAATGTACCAGATACTAGCAGCAGTAGCTATGGACCAGCAACAGATGAAGTTAGACGTGATCGCAGCTGCAGCAGCAGGACCTGCTATATAGATCTATACCAGAGGAGCTCACAAGATCTTGACACAAGAACTTCCTATGAGCGTCCCAGAAAACTTTCAGACAAGCGCCAGCGCAGAGGATCTTCAAGATCTTAACGCGAAGACCTCTTTGACGAGGATTGCAACAGGATCTCCACAAGAGCTTCCCACAAGGACTTCTAAAAGACCTTGACCAAGATCTTCACGCCAGGACCATGAAGAGAAGCTCGCAAGATCCTCAAAGAAGGACCTGCTGCTGTCGGAGCGGATGTTACAAGATCTTGATAGAAGAATCCCCCAAGAGCCTTCCCAAGACCTTTCATACAGGCACCTCTAAGACATGGCAAGCTCCTAATGCAAGGACCTCTCAGAAATGATCCCGCCAGGATCTCCACAAGATCTTCTGTTAAGGACCGGTGCAGGATCATGCAAGGATCTCTTAGAGAGGAATTTAGCAGGATGCCCACAAGAGCCCATTTATGGGCGAACTTATGGACAAGCAGGAAGGTAACCACACAAGGCAAGGTACAATTCAAGGGTAGGAACGACTTTAAGAGACGCGAGCAAGAGGGGCTATGGAAACGGTACTGGATCAGACCAGACATTCTCGGAGTCGAAGCAGCAAGAATTCTTTTGGGTCACCAGAAGCAAACCTATGCCTGCTCATCAAGACCGCCGTTTTGTGCGAGCCTGCGACATCGAAATGCACATGGACCGCCAAAAAAATCCATTGTACGCCAGAATTTGCCGGGGCCCAAGATGGAGACGCACAGTTTGCACGAGCCTGCGCAGTTGAAATGCACACAGACATGTCACAAGAACCAGTTTACGCGAGAATTTACGCCAGCCAGGCCCAAGATCGGGAGCATGTCGCAAGAACCAGTTCATGCGAGAATTTACAGGAAAAAAGGCCGGGGCCAAGATCGGGATGCACAGTTTGTGCGAGCCTGCGCAGTCGACAAGCGGACAGTCCACAAACACCATTCCACGCGAGCATTTAAAGGAAAAATGCCGGCGCCCAAGATCAAGAAAAAGTCGCGGGGCAAACTTTCGTGCGAGGCTGCGCAATCGAAATACACACCGGACATTTCAGAAGAGTGCGAGAATTTACAGGAAAACCCCAGGGGCCAGATGGAGCACCCTCATCTAACCCCGGCGTGACCGCTACTGTGGGAACCCCCAGCGTGGACACAGTGTTTGGGGAAAAAGCACATTTCACACCTTCAAAGCGGCACCTTTGCAGAATTCGCTATAGGCAGTGCAGGACGCAAATTAGAGACTTGCAAAACACTTAGTGCCTGAATGCCACCAAATACCACGCCTCCCACGCAAAAAAACCGAAATGATAATTTCGAAGCGTTATCTTTTGCAAACTTCCCTGTGGGCAAGAGCGAGATGCGCTTAAAGGGAAAACGAAAGTGTGCTACAAACAAGGCCGCGCCCCAAGACCTCGCACCAAGAAAATAAGGAACCTGCGCTAGGCATTCGGAGAAAAATAAGAATAACACGGCGCACAAACTGACCCCCTTTCGGCCCCGCTGGATGTAATTCTTGACGATCCTTGGTGATGTCTGGCAAAGTCAGCAAAGCGCCCATGAGGCGCTGTAAGATTTCGGGAGTGTCGATGCGGCTCTTGTAGTCGTTGTTCAGCATACCTCGGAAAGACATCAAATTGAACCTATGGCCATGGGCTCTTGTCGGTTTGTTTGCTTTGGGGCGGCGTAGAGAGGGGGCTAACCCCTAATTCATCTGTGAAGATGGGTGTAAAGACAAATGACAGGAAAATGCCATACTATCTAATCTAGCGCTGACAAAAAGAAAAGGTTCAGATCTTGAAATGAAAACCGTACAAGCCAGCTATGCTATCACAAACAAACTGGGAAGGCAAAACGTGGCAGGAATCTAAAGGTATATCAACTATCAGGAAGAGAGCTAAAAAAGAACTCGTTAGAATGTAAACCGCTGAAAATTCAGCTACTTTGATCGCCACCAAAGCGCTGATCACCAAGCGATCGATCTCTGATTGCTCTGCATTGTCGGACTGAGGGATGATTGTGTCTTTGGTCGGATCGTAATTCCTGGTATTCCCGTCGCGGAAGAAAGCAGGCTGCTCACCATACACGAACCTCAAAGCATAGGCTCAAAAGACAAGCAGCGGTCTGCTACTCCATGTTTGCTGGAAATACGTGGTTACGTGGCCGCACATGCAGCTGCAAACGCCTAGATCTTCTAATCACAGGATGCGGACGGGCCACTTGCAACAAGCGGCGGCACTTTGTGGCACAGTACTTTGTTAAACCGAGGAGCATATAAAGGACAACGCCCAATGAAAAAATATCATTCTGAGGTTGGCTGCTTCCAAACATATTCAAGACTTCAGGCGCCATGTAGCCGGGTGTTCCAGAAGGCATACGCGTGCCGAACTCTGCAGACACCCCCAAATCAATAATGTAGGCAGAGCACCTGAAAGTCAACGTGTGGTTATGCCATGCGCTCTCCTAAGTGCACATAAAAAAGTGGTTTGAAAGCTCGCGTTCCTTTCAGTTCAATCCAACCCTATTCTCTGAGGAACTTTCCCGCAACGCAATTCATCATGATATTCTCCAACTTGATATCCATATGGACCAGGCCCTTGCTGTGCATATCTTGTACGCCCAAGACCGCTTGGTAAAAAAGCGCCAGGACATACGCATTGCTGTACGGACCGCCAATCTTGTCCCAGCATGTTCGTGCGATCCCTTCTTTGCTGCATCGGCAGCCGTCTGTCTCTACACACTTCTTCATTAGACCAAGAAGATCGCCACTGTTCATGAAAGGCGTCAGAATATACATCGAGTCAGACGTCTCCAAGTAGTCGGGCTTTCCCACAGTGGAAATCACGTGTTTGGAATCTTTCATTCCTGAGACAAGGAACCGTAGGAAACCGCAAGGAACCGCAGGAAGGATGCAAATTTTGGTGTGACAAAGCCTGCAGCCTTTGTGCTGAAAAGACTCGACGCAACGCCTTGACCTCGCGGAAAGCGTCTGAATCTTTTACCTTGGCAGGTAGCACGTGTAGCACATGCAGCGCGTGCATCCAAAGTGGATGTTTGAACACAATATCCGACCCGTTCAAAACTTCTGGGCTTGTACACAAGGCATGTCATATCCCAAAAACACGTTTCACAACAGGACCACAGAGCTATTCCGTTGTTTCGGTCCAGCTGTGCCGAAAATATTCGATAGAATCCGATAGAATGCTTTATGACCGCCCAGGCTTTTTGGTATTTAGAAACTAAGAAGAGGCCTGTGCACGGCACAACCGACGTTTCGCAAAAGCGATAATGCAACCTGACGCCAGCTGTCCACATGGCTCTTGCACAATTGTGTTTCCGTAAAAGTCCCGCCGAGAAAAGATGTCCGGCGTGTATGCCTAGGTCTAAATAAATATGGAAAAATTGAGCCTCAGCGTGCAAGAAAGTTCTATGGCCACAAGAAAACAAAGGGAGCAAACTTACAAGCATGAAATTCCACAAGCCCGAGGTTTGCTGAACCGATGGTATGCTAAGATGGCTCAAACAAATTTGTGGGTGGAACAGAATATCAACCACACTGGCAAAAGGCCTCAAGCTACCGTTGTTCATCACCCGTTTTTATTGGTTCTTTCCCGGAAGAAAGCCATGATGACACGGACACAGCTACCAAAACAAGTTCGAACGTGAAACATTTTTGGAAAAACGCCCTTTCTATATTGCGGGCCACAACATTGCCAAACTAGAAATCCATGCAATTTCCCCTTCAGTCCTATTCTGTCTCTTCTTCCCTGCTGAAAATGAAAACCAAAAAATCCATTACAATTACATCCCAAAAGGACCCCAAGCCACCAGATCGTCCCCTTTCTGAGCCACTGACCCGGGAACCTTTTTTTTCTTTTAAATTGCTAAGGTGCAAGTGAGGGGTGGGTGATGTTGTTGGTGGTGTGCCCCGCAACTGACTGGTGTTTTTGCTTACTGTTGCCTTTCATGGAATGCCAAGCTGCGGAAAGCGTGGTTTTTGAAGGAAAAACTTTTTGCTTGCAGCATGTTTATGACATTGTTGCATGAACACCCCTATTACCCGTTTCAGACACATGCCGCCCAAACTCATTCATGTCATTCACTTTGCAACGTTTTGACTTTGGACAGCGCGATGAAACAAACAAAGACAAGAAAACAACTCATGAAACCACAGTGAGAAAAACAAACTCCTCTGTTCAGAAAAGCTTCAGGAAAAATACTGCAGCGAAGCGCTGCCAAGAACAAGAATGACTCCCTTGCCACGTCACGGCATGCCAAGAAAGCGTGCTACCAAGAAAACGCTGAAACACAACGATGCCGATGATGCGAATCAAAGTTGGGCATTTCACAAAGGTTTCGGTGACATGGTGAGACTGCTTTCCTTTTCGCGCATGATCTTGCTGCTCCCTGTAGAGTTCTGAGGTTTTTGTCAAACAGTGTTGGGGCTTACTGTAGTAGTTAATTAAGGCCTGGTGTTCAATCAAGGTGGTCTCCGGCGTGTCCGGCAACTTTGGTGACCCTTACAGCACAAAGTTCCTCCCTCTTCCGTTTTCGAAGGAAATCAGTCTTGCACGAAATGGCGGCTGGGAGACCTCTCTTCGGAAGGTCCTTGGTTTTTGTCCTAAGTTCATGTTTTGTGGCTTGCCAAACTTGGGCTCAACATGGCCAACTTGGCCCAACATGGCCCAAAACTTGGCCCAACATGGCCCAAACATCGCCCAACATGCCTAACCATAGCGCCAGTACAGGCCCATCATGGGCAACATAGGCCCAAGATGGGCTCCGCATGGCCCAAATTGGCCCAACATGGCCCAACATGGGTCGAACATGGCCCAACATAGGCCCAACATGTTTGCCAAAGCGCCAGTATAGGCCCATCATGGGCAACATAGGCCCAAGATGGCCCAACATGGGCCCAACGTGGAGCCAACATTTGCCCAACAAAGGCCCAACATGGGCCCAACTTGGGGCCCAACATGGGCCCAACTTGGCCCAACATAGGCCCAACATGCTTGCCAAAGCGCCCGTATAGGCCCATCATGGGCAACATAGGCCCAAGATGGCCCAGCATGGGCCCAACGTGGAGCCAACATGTGCCCAACAAAGGCCCAACTTGGCCCAACATGGGCCCAACATAGGAGAACCGCCGTTGAGAACAAATGCGAAGACATTAAAACAGGAGAAAAGGGCGCGCAAAGCAGCAGACAAATCCAAAAATGCACGCAACAAAAACAACCGCCATTCAACAAGAGCACGGGAATTTAAAGATTTGACGGCCCTGTTTCAAGGTACCCATTACATTCTCAACAACATGAAGAATTCATCATTGTAATCTTGTAACATTCTTCGTCTTGCCTTCTTTTGCGCGTCTGTGCATCTGTTCCCCGGTTATTTTGCCCAGTGACAAAGCGTGGCCCTTCTCCAAAATCCAGCTCTCCAAAAAAGCACACTTTAATCATTTAATCGTAACTACTTCTGAATGCCATGACACTATCTATGGATATTCGGAGTATCTGTGTAATGCGTCGATTTTTTCAAATAAATGGGGGGCCCGGGGGGGGTCCGCTGAGAGGCCATGAATTTCATCGACACGAAATGGTCCTTTGTCCCGTCGCAAGTGGCTGCTAGCTGGTAGATCCTACCAAAGGCACCAGAACCCAACTCCTTCACTATCTTCATGCGGTCCTGGAGCCAACATGCCAACATGCCAACATGAGTCATCAAAAAACACGCGCGCAACGAAACACACCATTGAACGAAACGATGTACGACGGATGTCAAACTTTTTGCGTCCTTCCAAACAGCAGGCAGTTCCTCCACCGTTGGGGGTTTCTCCTTGCAGGAACGAACAGTTGAGCATGCAGTGAACGAAATCCAATTTGTGCACACAGCTTTTGCAGCTATTGGCAGATTGGAGGAACACTGCCCCCAAAGCTGACATGTGAAACATATTGAAAAATGAAGCATCCCAAATATGGATCATTCCCTGAGATATCTGGGGACTGCAAGCTTCAGCTGTTCCATGATCATGTCAACAAATCTGAAAAGATTATTACACGATAGATGCACAAAATGAATATCGAACATATTGAAACATATTGAAATATATTGAAATTCAGATGCAATGAATGCAATGCACATCCTCTGTGTCTCCTGGTGGACGGTGAGATTCGCTTTCAAACGCTCCAGGCCAGTGGCATTGAGCCCCATGCGTCTCTGGAGGTCAAATTCGCGAACGGATGCCTCGCCGAACAAATCGCACAAGATGATTCAACATGATTCATTGAAGTTTCATGCTATTTCATCATGATTGTTGCACCCTTCTTGTATGTGGCAAGCGCACTGGCTACTGGAAAGGATAGGCTACTGGCCACTGGTTCTAGACTTGTTTCTATTCCAGTGTTTGAATTTTCCCTTTACCTGACCGGCGGAGCGTGCTGGCCATGAACGTGCCTCATCAGTCTCAAGGGTGTCACCGGTGTCCAGATCGGATCGTATGGCTGCTATTGGGATGCCAAGGAGGCACCACAGATAGATGAAAAGAGCCATGGCTTTGGCAGGCAGTGGATGTGAATCCTTGCAATGAGCCGAGGCTTGGCTCGCAAAGTCTGCAGGGCAAAACTCTTCAAACTGCTGGTATCTTCTGTAACTCTCATCTATTGTCATTCGAATCATTTATAATTTATAAGTCTTCCCAATGTTCTTTTATCTTTCTTTGTTCCAACGGGTTGTTTGACGCATAGAACCCTCACTGATCTGCATCCCGCGCATCCTGGCAAACCCTCCCTTTTCACCACACGCGCTTGAGGTCGCAGAAAGACTTCCATCGTACAAGCTCAGAGCCATCGTGTTGAAAGCTTTGAGATCCTTGTGGCGATTCGGTGGAAAATGATCTGGATGCTGATCCTTGAGGATCTCTGGATGCCACGGGCGATCTTTCGAAGCTCCGCAAATTTTCTGAAGAAACTTCTTCCAGCTTGGCTTTTTCGACTTGGACCCTGAAACCACGCGATGAAGTGGAGCTATTTGTTCCCAAGGCCGCATAGCTTTCCGCCCAGTCACCTTGCAAGAGATGGCAGAGACCGCCAAAACAAACAGCTTTCAAGAAAGATAAGCAACATGATTCCTTCATTATCATCTTCCTGATATCCCTTTATGCGAGTTGCAAAAGTTATGAAGCAAAAAGACAGCTCCAGATTTAAACATTGGCACGGGCCTTTTGTCCTCTGCAGGACATATTGTCAGACAGTTGAACTCTACCAGTTTGAATGATCGGTTGTCCCCATTAGCAACCCAACCCCACCGTTCTCCTGCATGTAAAGAACATGTAAGGAAACATCGGATGGCCCTATTTTCAAGGCATTCTGGCTTGCGGATTGCATCGGCTTGCCTTCTCCGGCCAGCCGACCAACGTCAACGTTGCCATAGCCCCAGCCGCAATCAGCATCATACCAATCACCAGCATCACCAGCGCCACGTGGCTTCCACGCATGGTATGTCAGCACTGAAAGTGGAAGAACTTCGAAGCAAAGCAAGCACGCCTCAGCGCGCAAGTGCGTGACGCTTATAGAAAAAGCGGCAAACAAAAACAAGGAAAACTTTTGAGCAAATCTCTCTGCTTGAAGATTGGACATGCTATGAATATTTTTCAAGCAAACAAGACCAATGGCTTTCTAAGGTCAGCTTGTGCACTGTTCCCAGACCGTGGTTCTGAATTTTTCAGAAGGAGCTGAGGTACAAGAAAGGTTTGGATCACAGCACTTCGCCAAACTATGAACATCATTTAAAAATCATCAAACCTCATCGAAGCTTGGCGAACGTCAAAAAGCCAAAGTTGCGTTGCAGAGATTCGCTTCATCGGATTTTAGGAGGTCCCGCTTGTGGAAAAGGCTGATCACCAGGGACTGCATGCAGGTCACCGTGACCAAAACCTGTCAAGCCATGAGCCAAATTTCAACTTCATGAGCCATGACAAAAAGCACGTTTTCAACACTGCCCATGGGGTATCTATCGTTGATGTATATGCTGATGTCAAAGGAGATGTGATTAATTGTAACTAGGTATTCTATGGCATTCTATGGCATTCTATGGTATTCTATGGTCGTGTGAATTCGTATCTTGGGTTACATCTTAAAACGCGGATACTTACTGACCCAGGTGGTAGAACCGAGTAAGACCCAACCAAGAAAGACATTTCTAACGACTCATATGGGTCAATTTGGAAGAGATCGACATTGATCGACGCTCAAGGTGACAAGGTGGAGCTGTGCGAGCCCTGCGCTGCGCACCTTCACACCCAGAAATTTCAGCACTGGCGCGAACCCTTCCAATCGCAGAATCTGATGGAATCCGTGCTCTATAGCGATCAAGCTCAAAATGGCCTCAGGCCGAAATCAGATCAATTTAGAGCGGTATAGAGTCGGACTGCAAAGAGTGCATCACCTTTCTGCTCTACATGCGCTGCAACAAACTCAAACCTGATCCTGCATGGTTTCCGACAGTCTATGTATGTTCGTACGAACAAGGTTTCTTCACAAGAATAATTAACCAATGCAATGAGCAGTGATAAGAAGATAAAAGAACCATATGCGCCATATGCGCCATACACCATATGCAGATATATGCAGCATAGATCACCATAAAATGCGCCAGGCATCGATAGTGGAAGACACGAATGCTGCTCCATCCATAAGGGGAAGGAGGCTGCAAACCCACGGAACTTGATCGCAGAGTCTGATGTGAAAGGTGTCTGCCACGAAGGTGACGGTCAGAGCAAACCTGGCGAGTCACCGGATTGTGAGCCGTTCGGGAGAGAACGACGCAGCGCAACACTCTTGGAACGCACTTGAAACATACTTAAGTATGTTGACCTCCTGATAAAACAAATTCAAATTGAATTCATTTCAACTCCAATCGCAATTCTGTGTAGTCCAAAATGACTTTCAATGTTCGTGCGGTTTGTAGAAACAAATCAGGGCTGTGCAAACGAGGGTTGGGCGGGGTTAGGATTAAGGCTTGGGGCCATAACATGGGTTAGGGTGGAGCTACGAAATATCGAAATATCTGCCACCGGCTGAAATTCGTGGCTGAAACCTGCCGAAAAAACACATGAACAATCATGGGCCATTGCATTTCAACCAGAGTCGGTTCCTTTAAACGCTCCAGGACTTGTGCACTTTGCTGACCGTCATGCTGTTTGGCTTCGGCTCTCGATCAAAACTCAGCCATGGCGCAATGACTTCGCGACACAGGTGTACACGAAGAACTTCACACCTGAGCGTTACTAAATGAAGTTCACATGACTGGAGCTGGAAACTGTTTTGAGTTGTCCCAAGGGAAACCAAAACCCATGCAGTTTCTTGATTTTTCCAATTGCGTGGCATTTTTTGACAGTCTTGTGGACATCATCTGAGGGCCTAACCGATGCCAGTTGTGACTTCCAGAGGCCGAAAAAGAAAATGCTCAGGGTCGCGGAAAATCAGAATACCTCGTTGCTGATCTTCATCCAAACTTGCCAAGGACGCACGGAGCATAGGCACTTCTTGTCCTCGTGACAGAACAAAGCCAGTCAGGTGAAATCACATCGAGTGAGAATAAAGTGAGAATAAAGGCCATGGCATGGCGGTGAAAAACTGAATCCAAAGGTCACCAAAACCAGTTCTGTTTCACATGCCACGTCCAGACTAGCTGACAGCAGCATCATCGTATCTGTCAAGCTGCGAATCTGTCGGCGGATGCGCATCAAGCACAAGCGGCCGAAATTGTACAGGGCCCATGCTTCACACAAATCCTCGGTTGCTGCGGCACAACTACAACACAACTGCAACGCATCGCTGGTGTTTCAATTTTCCAGCTGAGGTTGCCACCGCAAGCTCCAAGTTACTGCTGTAGCGCTCCTGCCGGGTATGCAATCTGCAGGCAACTTTTGAATCCGAACATGGCGGGCATAGACGGTATGGAAAAAAATACGTAAACTCTTTGGATTTGTGGGGTGCTCATCTAACAGACTTGTGGAGCACCGCCCGGCTCCTCCGTCATGTGGCGCATCATGTCCAACATTTTCGGGGAGACAGCTTCATTAACAAAGCACTGGCCAGTCATCAGCAGCAACGTCTGAATCACACAGTCCAATGAAAAAACGCCATAAATCCTCAGATGCGCTTTGCATATCCGCACACGGATGGAAACGCAAATTGCACAATGTATTCTGCAGTGTCCCCGCAAAGACAAGTGGCAAGATGTGAATGTTGAAATTTGCCGAGGCACAATGGCATTGCTGCAACTTGCATCGCCAAATCGTGGCTATGGGAAGGATACCAATGGAGGCCTGCCCTCATCCCAGCTCATCCCAGCTTGTCTCATATCTTTACATCATAACACGGCCGATTTCCCAAAATGAGGCTCGAATATGGAGAGCAAAGTGTTCTGAGAGTCTGAGTCATCCTGCCATGCCTCTGTCAAAAGCCCGCTCCAAATTCACATGATGACGCCACAGATGCACAAGAGTCACCTCGGCCAAGAATTCAAAACCACATGACGCACCAAGTTGTAGACAATATTGAAAGGCCCCAGCACCCCGATAGACCCAGCAAAGCTACGTTAAAGAATCTCAAGAACATGGAGGTTGCACATGGTGAGGTTGCGCATGGTGTCTGGGCAACCCGGAAATGTAACTGGCGACTGCGAAACATGAAGCTGGTGACATGGTGATCATGATGTGTTGGGCAGCGCCCTAATTGCACCCAGCTACGTTGAGTGTCAAAGAACCCTGCAAATACTGAAGCTACATACAAAGATAATTATATAAATAATATATATATATATTTATATATGTGTATACATATATATATATATATATATAACATATATTACATAATCACATTTTCAATGATCTTCAACTTGCCGCTCGCCCTGGGGCCAGTGGCCATCCCTGTGAAGATCGTCACGATGGGCGTCGCAATGGCCATGAGTCGAAGGACGTCCACGACAGGTTCCCTGTGTGGCCGCCTCGAGAAAGGCCATCGCGGGAAGTTCTCCTCGTCTAACCAATGCGAGGCCTCCAGGGATCCAGATCTGAGCCAGGTGAAGATATGAAAATGAAGAAAATGAAGATGGAAAGTCATATTTTTATAATGATGTAGATATGGAACGATAATGGAGATATGATGAATGATGATGAATGATATGGAATGATATGCTTACACCAGGAAAACATGTGACGCAATGATATTACAAGAGGTTCTAATGAACGTGATATTCACAAATAGCAAACATGGCCTGCAATGACTTTGGGTTGCTCTACCCTACCAGACATAAGTGCATAAGTGATGCATAAATGCAACCAGTTTTTGGATCCACAGCTTTCATCGCTAGGCACCATGGCAGTTCTTGGATGTCACTTTCCTGCCTGCATCAAGTCCCACATCTGCATGCAAGACTCACCCAGCAAATAGAGGAAGACGCAATGAAAAAGAACATACCTCAACTGTTTCAACATGAAAAACTGATTCAACTGTCATCTAGTGTCATCAACTGTCACAAAATCATTCCACGAAAAACGGTGAATATTCTAAACGGACATGCAGCATGCATGTGGTAATTCAAGCGTTGTGCATGCGCTACACTGGAAACCTCTCTTTTGATGGGCCTCTCTCAAAATCTCTCAAATAGCATTTGGCATTGACCTGAAATCTCACCTGTACTTTGCGCCCTATAAAAGCAACACTTTCCAGGTTGATGAGTCAAAACACTTCCAGATTCAAAACACGCTGAAGCGAAACCATGCCAAAACACGGCTGAACCAAAAGCGCCAGGGGTTGTGGCAAGCGATGGATGCTGCGTTGCCGCTGACGATTATTGCAAATCCTTCAGCGGAAGCTCAGAAGGCCACAAGGGATGTTACAGCAACATGGTCCTAAATCAACAGGCCAAGTCAAACTTTCATGTTTGGGTTCAGATTTATACATTATAATTCACTATAATACATTAGTTACCGTGACAACTGGACCAACCACCAACCAGACCAACTGGACAGTGATGACTCCTGCGGTGCAAATGATGTGCAAAGAGCACCAGGACCAAGCGAGCTCTCATCTCGAACTTCTCGAACGCGAACTTAAGCAGCGCCACAAAAACTCGCAGGGTGGCGATTGAAACCGCGCCGCCATGCTCAGAACACTGCCGAAAAAGTTCTGTTCTGTTCTGTTCGTTGCGTCAAGGCTTCTGGGGCTCTAACGAATCCAATGAGGAAACAAACGGTTTTGTTGATCTTTTGACGAACCAAATCAGTGCCTCAAAACGTGCCTCATGCGTCAACTTTTCGGTCGTTGTTTGGCCAAACCCATTGAGGAAACTATGTGACACGCCAGTACAAGTCATGGTCTTAGCGCAATTGACTTTTCAATCAGTGTGAGAGAACTTTACATAGGTTGATTGCTACAGTCCACGCTTGCTTCGCAGTGCAAGCTGCATTTACTTCCTTTTACCATGTTCCAAAGGAGTAGTCAGAGCCAGCTTTGAGGGACGTTGGCAACACCTTTAACACCCGTTGCACCATTGCTTCTGGGTCAACCTTTCGTGGAATCATTTCTGAAGGCTTCGTGTTCACAAGTTCCACTGGTTCCACTGCTGTGTCTGGCGCCGCTGTGACCTTGTGCAGCGACCATTTCATTGTTTTTATTCTTTGGACTCCGCAATCTGGATTTCTTTCGAGATGCCGCTGAAAGCACCGTGAAACGACATGAAGCACGGTGCAGCACTGTGCAATGGACAGGCGGTTCACCTCCCCACGTGCCTGCAGAGCATGCAGAACATGCAGAACCCCTGGGGTAAGAGTCAGATTGATGGCATTGCTGTACTCATATTGCCTGTTCTTTTCTTATGGGAAAGTTGGCGTGCTAATTCAAGAACTGTCTCTGGAGCCCTTGTTCTCGTATCAAAACGAGAAGTCATTAGCATCGCGGTGAAGAATTTTGTGAATCCTCCATGTCTAACAAACATTTTGCAAGGGAATGATAAGGTGACTTCAGGGCCTGGACACGTCGCATGTCGGATTCGCACCCCCCATATCCAACACATGCGGTCTGGCAGCGCCTGCGCTGTCAAGCGGACATTGGGGCTTCAGGACTGGAGGTTGTTGCGCACGAGTTGCCTCTTCCAGCCGTGTCAGACGTACAGCTAAGGCACAAAATTTTTCATCCTTGTGGCCTTGTGGAGCTTTCTCGTTGGGCCCCTGTGTCTCGCAGTCTCCTGCAAGGAATCGGCAATGGCATGTGGGAAATTTCAGGACTCGAGGAATGAAGGCAAAGAAATCAACAAATGCCTTCTGCCTTGGCCCCAAAACTGATTTACATCCCTATCTCACTGGGCACAAGTATGAGCTCTCCAGCATCTCTCTGGCCAAACTGCAAGGCCATGTCATGTCAACCTTTGCCTCATCTCCAATGTTTCCCAAGAGGCTTGGAAGTGAAAGCATCAAAAACTCGGTGGAGCTTCGATTCTCTTCCCTGTCCTGCAGTTTTAGAAAGACTTCTGGAGCCAATCCTGACGCCAAAACGGTGAGGTGATGAGACGTTCCATGTAGCTTCCTTTTCATTTCTTGAAAGAAAACGGATTTGAAAGTGTTTTTCAAAACAAAAGAAAACCTAACGCGGTCTATACTTGACAGCAAGCGCGGGCGAACGAAAAGGATGTGGATGTGAAAGCAGGCGAAACATTCGTTGGATGTAAGTGATGTGGATGATACTCAAAGCATTGATGAGGGTAATGGTGATGATGATGATGATGATGACGACGACGACGACGATGATGTTGGTGATGGTGATGGTGATGGTGATGATGATGATGATGATGATGATGGTGATGGTAATGATGACGACGACGACGATGACGAGCAACAATGACTTAAATGATGACCAACATTCTGAGGATGAGGATGCACGGTGAGGACGAACATATGGCTGGCGATGATGAAGATATATGAAGATGAGGAGGATGAGGAGGATGAGGAGGGCTATGGCTACTATTGCTACTATGTCGACAAAAAACGCGCCCGGAAAATGGAAGCCACACAGGGCCAGGAAAAGCACAGAAAATTGCACTCAACAACCCCTCGGACCTCTACTACTTGGGAGCAGTAGCACAGCACAGGAATCAAAATTGAAACTGCGGCCTCCCAAAGTAAAGGCTCGCTTCATGAAAACCCTCCTGTGCCCTCTGCCCCAAAAAAGAACATATGCTCAAGAACGGAAACAGTAGGTAGCTGACACCACCCTTCAGTGTTTTTCAAAAAAGTTCACATCCACTCAATGCTGTACTGCATCTCACAAAAACTGACCAAATCGACATCCTCAGTGTGGAAGTCGAGTCCAATTCGCCGCGCAAACTCCGCATCCACGGAGCTGTTGTCACCTCCGCGTCCGGCAGAGTTTCCCACCTGAGCGGGCCCCCCTTTGGACCCAGCCATGGCAACGCCAATGCCCGGGCCGTGGAACAGCCATGGAACCCTCTCCAAAAATCTATGCTGTGCATGGTTGATGATTATCCCTCTCTGTCTTTCACCGTCTAATTGGCAAGATTTGTCAAGCAAACACAAATGATCGCTGCGATATGCTGCAAACGTCCAGTCTGAGTTTGGGGCATAGAAACTCTGGCTGACATCAATGGGCCTGTGAAACAAAGGGCGATTTTTTAAAGATTTCTTTTTTAGTAGATCCAAACTTTGCAAACTTTGAAGCTGACGATTTGTTGAAGTCGACATCTTGCCATGTGAAGCTGGTCTGCTGAGGTGCCTGCTGGTTACTCAGCGAGGAAAGTAGTTCCCACATTCCTTGTAGACATACAATGTGATGCAGTTTTGGAAAGATAAATTTGCCTGTGACATTCTGACACAATTGATTTACTACTTCCATCTCTTTCATCCCTTTCATCTCTTTCAAACAAGGTTTCTTCCACTTTCCAATCCCTTTCTTACGCTTCTGTCAGCGAAGTCTCCGATGTTGGGTTTTCGAAAAGGGTCTTGGATGTCACCCCGTGCCTTGGCCACGGTCGATGCAGAGAGATCAAACATAGATGCCATGTGAATTCGTAGATTTGGTGTTTAGACGCCATACGATAGATTGGTGTATGTTAGATACATGATGATACATGATGATACATGATGATACGTAGATACCTAATGATACCTATGGCACATCATGGCATGGAGCACTCTGGAGTGAGTACCATGGAGCACCAAGCGCATGTCATAGCCATTTCACACACAGCAATGCAAACTTAGACACACGTCTATACAATCGAAGTGGGTCTTAGTGTCTCCTAGCAGGTCCTAGCAGGTCCCAGCAAATTCTCATGGAACTTGGTACTTGGCCGTTTTTAGTCCCCGGGGGTTCCGGACGGTCGCCACGAAGATTTGGAGGTCGACCGAGTCGACGGAGTCGACGGAGTCGCTTTCGACGAACGCGCGGAAGTCTTCGAAAGTCTGGAGCAGCTGCTCCACCTCCGCCATCATCCTGTGGTGACATGTGGTGACATGTGAAGGGACGAAGTCGGAGGAAGATGAAGAAAGTAAAGGAAAGTAAAGCCACAAAAACCACAAAGTCTTTCAGTCATAGACAGAACATATCTGAAATACCCACGAAGATGTCAAGCACCTTTCAGCAGTGCTCTGTCGTCCCGGTCCGTGCTGATTTGAGAAAACAGCGACCTGGCACAAACAGGCGATGACAGAGCAGCGTACAGCATTTAACTCATCTTTGGATCTTATTAGAAGTTTTTAGGCATTTCGTATTTTTCGCAGTCTCTTTATGTTTCTTCTGTTTTCAGCATGGCATGCTGGCACTCCAGGCACTCCTGCATACCTCATACCGAGGCCCCGGGCCGTGTAGCCAGACTGCTGCAGCCTGACCAAAAGGACCAAA
>Ga0126342_10008295_pt1:0-7500 | contig 18602 bp, 25 predicted proteins | sample Cyp1metagenome_FD_92528 | JGI IMG/M metagenome (GOLD analysis project Ga0126342, IMG submission 92528) | Coral microbial communities from Lord Howe Island, Old Settlement Bay, Australia - Cyphastrea 1 metagenome | ecosystem: Host-associated > Invertebrates > Cnidaria > Coral ...
CATGCCTGGATGGCTGCTCTTTGTGATCTCGGGGATCCTGGCTGGGGGGATCCCTGGTTTCTGCATTGAGCTTTGTTGCTTCTTACACCCTCTGCTTTGGCCCCTGGTTCTCTTTTCGTGTCTTTTTGTGTTTGTTTTCTGGTTGGGGCCATTATTACCATGGCACACAAGCTGTCATCATGCATGAACTGAGATGATACTAAGCTATCACCTCTTGCCCGAATTATCCTTGTCACCCATTAACTGGTATCTGTCACATCACTGCTCTGTTGTGGTTGTTGTTTTTGGTTTGCTTGGTTTTGGTTTTGTGTGTATTTGTGTTTCTGTTTTGTTGTTTTTTGTCTGGTGGTTTTTGGTGTTTTGGTTGCTTTGCTTCGCTTTGCGACCTGGTGATGAATGTGACAGTACACAGGACTATGTAACGGTCCTCCACCAGTTTACTTTTGAGGCCATTCCACCGCAGGCGGCCTACGCACGATTTAATTAATCAATTAATTCCAATTTGCAACATGCACCAAAACATGGTGAACGACCTGGCGGAAGCCATGAAGGCGTTGGACAGAAAAAAATGCCTCTCTGACTTCTTCACTGTGTACTTCAGGCAGGCTTCTCTGTATTGCAGCGCCTCTGGACGGCTCATCAAACTGAACTCCCTGCGCAGATTGTTCCAATTCTCTGAGTCTTGATGCCTTTGCGGCTTACACTGTGATCTCGGGGCTCCTGGCTGGGGGGAGCCCTGGTTTCCGCTCAGTGTTGTATTGCTTCGATTACGTGGAGTTCAGCCCTTGGGAGTTTGGTTGTGCAGCATTGGGTTATCGCATGGTTTACAGCAAACATCTTTCACCACCAATTCCAGTTGGAATGCCAATGATTGATGTGGAGGCTGTTCAGGTGAAAAAGTATGCACAGGAGAATCCCGATGTGGAACCAGAGCCGCCAGCTCAGGCGGGGCAAATGGATCTGGCTCCAGCAGATTCGCAACCTACGTTGCCAGAAGCTTCACTGCAGAGGGCCACAAAAGGTCTGAACCAGAGAACTTGGAAGCTCAGGGAGATTCGAAAAAGTTGCGCACTGGTGATGAACAGCCTGTTACACCACCAGATGACACCATGGACAGCACAGATGAAAGAGCGCCAAAGACGCCAAGGCTTGTCAGAGTCGCCCAAGCAACAGCACATGAACCAGGTGACTTCAACACCTGGAACTCTACGAACATGAGGATGGCGCTGTGCAATTTCAGTTTGACAATGACGATTTGGACAGGTTTGAACAGTACGAGATAGGAGTTTTATGATGATGAGTTTGTTGTCCACGCGTTTTGTGAGGACATGATGTGAAAAGCACAATTCAAAAGATGATCCAATTTGGCTGTGCAGATCGCGCTTTGTGGCTCGTGTTTCCTTCGTTGGGGCCCGAACGTGAAAGCCTTTTCTTACGTGCATGTGGGAATATCATATCCCGCATTGTGCCCACTGTCTTTCTTGGAAACGTGTGAGACTCAGAATGTGGACATGGTTCTTGCAAGTTTGGATGGAATGTCCAACTTTGGTTCACACAACAGATGCGAGCGGCAACAGCAGGAGCTTTGCACTTAAACGCGTGTTAGGGCAAAGGGATGGCAGGTTGCTTTGGTACAAAGCCATCACAAAATTCTTGAAAGAACGCTTGGACCTGGAGGAACATGCCCCATACCCATGTGTGCTCAAATCAAAGGACAACTCATGCATCGTGATGATTCATGTTGACGATCTGTTGGTTGCTGGCCGCCGCAGTTTCATTTTGGGAAAGTTTTCAGAAGAGCTGCGCAAGTTTTGCGACATTTCCATGCAGTGCATTGAGAAGCCTGGTGATGAGCTTACATTCTTGGAAAAAGGCTTCATGTCGTGCATCCAGATGGACGATTGACATTGCAGACCCATCACAAACATGTCATGCAACTTTGTTCATTGCTTGGAATCAATGCAAAGACACAGAATAAGAAGAGTCCTGGCCACAGTGACATCGACAAAGAGGATGCCACGGCAGAACTGACTGCAGAGACATCTACAGTTTAACTTGTGTTGGAATTTTGATGTACCAGGCGAACGATTTGCCCCATTGGCAATATGTCATCCGACATCTTTCAACCTACAGTTCAAAACCAACTGAGAAGAGCATAGTTGTGCTCAGGCACTTGGTGGCATATCTTGCGCGCCATGGTGACATTTCAGTTTCATTGAAGTGGACTGGAAGATGCAGCGGCATCTATCATGGGTATCCTGACATTTCTCAGAGCGACAACGTGCTTGAGATTTTCACGGGTGATTGGGCCAGTGACAGAAACATTAGGAGATCAGTTAGCTGCTGTGTGATGTTTCTAGGCTCATGCCTTCTGTTTTCGGCTTCAAGGACGCAAAAGGTCAGCCTGAGTTCAGCAGTGGCAGAGGTGTTTGCCTGCAGCAGTGGTGCCAGTGACGGCATTTTGCTGAGCCGGTTGATTGGTTGGTTGATTGGCCGCAGAACATGGATGTTCATTTACACAGATAGCAGTGGAGCCAAAGGAATCCTTCAACGACAAGGAGTGGGCAGGCTTCAACTTGTCCTGCCGTGTCCTTTGGTTACAAAATCTCATTGCAAGTGGCTCCATCATTTTGCGTTCCATCAGTGGTCACACCAATCCTGCAGACATCGGTACAAAGAGGCTCAGTGCTGGCCGGATGAAATCCTTGATGTCAGTTTTGGGGCTTTTCAACAATGCAACAGGTGCGTTGGAAGGTTTTGATGATCCTGCAAAGGTTTTTTGTGAGGCGTCAGAACATCAGATCCATTCCGTGCGCCTTGAGCCTGCTTCAGCTGCAAGGCTGCGACGTTGAAAGTTTGGAAGATGGCTGGAGCATCATTGTGACAACGATGGTCATTGGTTTTCTGATGATTCTGCCTTTGGTGTTTTCCATTTTCAGCAGTTTTTGGACTTCAGTGTCAACAACTTCTGACGCGTCGGCATCAACAGCATTGCACGTGCCTATTTTGCAGGGCACTTCAAGCATAGAGCCCACAACAACTGATCAAGTGGATGGTGAGAGCACACCCAGTGAAGCAATTCCTGCAAGTGCTGATGCAGCTGCAGTTGCTGGTGCGGCATTGATGGCTGGTACAGCTACGAGCTCTCACTTGAATGCTACAGGCCCACATACCGCAGACTCATCTGGGATGCCCTATTTTGAGACCCCTGCAGATTTGCCATTTCCGAATGAAGCTTGGTCACCTGAAGCAATGTTGACGTGGATGTACAACAGGTGCCAATGAGATGGATGCTGCAAAGAGCCTTCGACATTGGGTCAAGGATTGCAGAGAGCGTGCGTGCAGGTTCGAGCAGCGACCACCCATCTGAAAGCAGACATGTCAATGCAGTTGCAAACCAATTGATGAACATGCTGGAGGATGATTCAAATGAAAATCCAGAGGAAGAAAGCCAATCAGACAGTGATGAGATGATGGAAACTGAAAGCCAACGCAGACTTCGTTATCTCAACAGTGAAATGTGTGAATGCAGCGACCCTGAAGAATGGATGGTATATCACCATGGAGATGCCGACAGTGATTCGACGTCTTCGTGAAGTGGGCACCACCATTTAGAATTTAGGCTAGAATCTTGCAGATCTGATCCTTTTGGATTTTGTCTCCCAGAGACGATGCAAGTAGGGCACAGCACCAGTCCCGCCCCCGCGGCAATCCATTTGGCTGTGTACATTTCCTTGGAGTCATTGTAGCGTGTGCCATCTGGTTGAAACTGATGGCAAGGCCGGGTGCAACACGTTTTCAGACTTGTAGTCATGCCAGTTTAGCTGTAGCGTTGCACTCCATGTGACATAGTTGCTCAGTGTCTGTTCATATCTGAAGGCGCTTTTGATTCAAGGAAAAGAAGCATTTACGCTTTGTCAATGCAACTGGGGGGGACGATGAGGGTGGCTCAAAATTTGGGTTGGCAAAATTTGCAATGATTGGCATCCCTCGGGGTCCAGACCAATTTTTGGCTGAGGCATGCAAACTCACCCACCCCACAGCTATGGCCATGACAGTTGGTGACATGATGGCACAAAATATTGAAGCATACAGCGATCCAAGCGGCCTTGTTTTCAGGCGGCGCCAATGCGATTTTGCAAACAAACTTGTGCTGATGTGCTCAAACCTCAAGGAAGAAGAGCTCAAGTGCCAAGGATCAATGGATGAACATGTACGGCTCGTGCTTGCTTCGCCTGCTGGAAGACATGGGCTACCCGGATGACTTTGTTTGCATTTGCCGTGTGGGTGCAGAGAGCCAGACTGACAGGATGGTGAGATTCCTCTTCAGAACGCTTGGATGGAAATTGTCGGAAGAACCTGGGAAAAATAAACCTTTTTCCACTTTCCAAGCCCTTGGTGTCGAGTTCAACCTCGAGAAGGTTCCGGTTGGGGAGTCCACCGTCGGAAACGCTGCAGCGAAAAAAATGAATTGAAGGAGAAAATTTCTACAATTTCAGATGACAACTTGATGGATCCAGCTCAAGCGGAATCCTTGCGCTCCCGCCTGTTGTTTGCAAATGCGCAGATATTTGGGAGGTGTTGCGTTGGCCGTGTTGCGTTGATGCGGAGCAGTATGCATCCACTTACGGCTGAGGTGAGGTTAGCTTTGGAGTGGTTCAGGGATCACGTCTTGACCGGGCCCCAAGGTCCACAACAGTTCCATAACATGTGCCAACAGGGAGACGTATTTCTTGTTTTTGGACGGGGCTTGCTCTGAGACAGTGCCCTCTGATGAATGGAGCGGGACAGCAATTGGTGCCGTTCTTGCTGACTTCTCTGGGCGCATAGTGAGATAATTTGGGCATGTGGTGGATCCAGCGATTGTCCAGACCTGGGGATGAGAGGACCAGGTGGAGCACGTGTTTGAGGCTGAAGTGATCCCCTACGCCATGTGGTTCAAGTTGTGGGGCGACTTGTTGAGGGGCTCCTGTGTCTTTGCTTTCATTGACAACGAAGCTGCAAAGGCATGTTGGGTTGCTGGATTTGCTCATTCAGATGTTGTTCGTAGAGTTATACACAATGGAACGAAACTGGAAGCCGAGCTGGACATACATCCATTCTTTGCTCGGGTGCCTACCCACTCGAATTACGGTGACGATCCTTCGAGGGGCCCATTTGAAAAGCTGCGCCGATTGGGCGCATCCAGAATGATGGTGGATGACAGAATGGTCACTTTGCTTTGCACAACCTAGCTGGAAGTCCCAGCGGAAATGTCTAACTGGGGCTACGTGGCTGGGGGGGCTCGAACCATCCCCAAGCGTTTGCGCAAGAAAAACTGAGTGTCATCCATGTGCATCACGTTTTCGTCTCGGCAGGTTCAGTTTATGTTTTTAATTTTAATCAGGTTGAGAGATTTCAGCTTTCGGGTGTACACCTCACTGTGCAATGTTTCCATTACATGTTGCGGTCACCCCCTTTTTTTGTGCACACTTAGTCACCTTAAGTTTGTGAGGTTTTGTTTGTTGCGTAGTGACGCGTGTTTGTTCCGCGGGGTTAAGCTGTTACACATGTTGCGGGTTTGAGTTTATAGATAAGGGGGAATAAATTGCTACTCAGCGAACTGATGAAACTTTATTTCCCCTTTCGCAAAAAAGACTGAGGGTAAAAATAGGATTGGATTCAGATGACTCGGACAAGGCCAATGGATGTGCTCCGTTACATGTTTTGTTTTCCATTGGTTTTGGTGACCCCTGACAATGGTTGTTACTTTGCTCCAGAGGTGGACGTGGAACAAGGGGGTTAGTGATACGTATGCTTGGTTGCGGTGATGTTGTTTCGCTATATTTTTGTGCATCAGAAATATATATATATATATATATATCTGCTTGAAACCTCAGGTTTTCGGGTTTTATTTGCATGATATGTAATTACAGGATTTACTGGGATATGTTGGTCTCCCTATTTTTTTCTTCGTTTTTGTGCCCAGGTTCAATGTCATAATGCATTTGGAGGAAAAAGGATTGTCAACCAGACATATTCAACATGAGGAAACGCAGATGAGTTAATGAATTGATTGTTCACAGGCAGCTGCAACCATGCGTTGATTGGACATGTTCATTGGAACAGGGTGCAATGTTGATTGACATTTTGTTTGTGCCGTTGTAGTTAATTGAACAAATGGTTGATTGATAAAACATTGGTCTTTCCATCCACGGACAAATCAAAAACACAACGTCTTGCGTTCAACAAATGTATTGGGTTTCATGATTGACAGCAGGGTTCAATTTTGTCCAAGGTATCGAAAGTGACAAATATCTTCCGAACAACATCATGCTGTAGATCATCGTGCTTGGAAACTATCATCGATTTGTTACAAAAATGTGCCAACCTCAATCCTGTACATATTGCAACAAATGCTATGTAAGTGCAACGACACCTCCGCTGTCGCAAGAGAAAAACCACCCAAGTCTGGAAAACATTTCCAGAGCGGTGCTGGAGTGACTGGAGTGGATTCTTTGATTTGGCTTGTACCTGGTCACGGCAGTGGTTGGACATCGCAATTGGATGTGCTGAAACGAGAATTGCAACAGGTCTTGCCGGAAGCCCAGTGCATCATCAGCAGAGCTGGATCTGACAGTGGCACCCAGGCAAACCAGTTGCAGCAGCAAGATTTGGATGCGGCCGCTTTAGCGTTGGCGGATGAGGTTTGTGAAGTTTCTGAAACGAGTCCAGATCAAGTGAAACAAATCAGTTTCTTGGCGATGGGCACAGGAGGATTGATTGTTCGTGCTGCTGTGCCGTGGCTCGGCGCCCACCTCCGAGAGCAGTTGATGACCTTCGTTTCAGTGGGCACACCACATTTGGGTCTGTGGTTTCCAGCCTTGTCATGGCCTGAAAACCTGAAACTTTGGAGGCTCAGATGGCCAGGTGGCCCGTTGTGGTGTGATCAGATCACTCACATGGATGGACGACGCGCAGAGGGGTCCAGACTTTATCGACTTTGTGAGTGTGACACGTCCTTTCAATTCTTCAAGAGAGTGATTTTGGTCGGAAGCAATGACGACTTCGTACCACTTTGGTCATCATTGGTCAATACATCTGAGCCGAATCCACGTGTGGAGTTGAATCCTGGACGGCCTCGGTCTCCAGAAGTTTCTAGAGCAAACTTGCTGGTCTTTGCAATACCCTTCCTGTGGTTGGTACGTTTGCGAGCATGGTTTGCCCTCTCCATCACCATGTTGGTGTTGATTCTAACCTTCCTGTGGACACCCCCTTCTCGTGCCTTGAAGAAACAGGTGGCACGGGTAAAGGACACGCTGCAGGACTTCGTCGTCACCGTCCAACATTTCCGAGCAGGTGCCGGGCCGAACTTTCACGAGTTGGCCACGAGTCTTACCCAGCACCTGCCACACGAGCGGGTGTTGAAGGTTGAACTTAGCGGCGGTTGCAATCGTGGCTGGAGTCGTGCGGGCGGAGCGAGCGGAGCGACGGGTCTGTGGCCACAGAGCTTCAGTGAGC
>Ga0126342_10008295_pt1:10000-18602 | contig 18602 bp, 25 predicted proteins | sample Cyp1metagenome_FD_92528 | JGI IMG/M metagenome (GOLD analysis project Ga0126342, IMG submission 92528) | Coral microbial communities from Lord Howe Island, Old Settlement Bay, Australia - Cyphastrea 1 metagenome | ecosystem: Host-associated > Invertebrates > Cnidaria > Coral ...
TGTTGAAATACTTCGAAAATCCATGTGAAATCGAAGGAATCCACATGGTTTTTCCATGGATTTTTTGAGAAAAAAACACACACATCTCGACCAATGTCCTGCATGAAAATTGTTCTGGTGACCAGCACCATCAAGCCACCAACCTGGGGATGAAATGGGGATATAGCCATCAACAGGAGAGTTGAACCAGCAAAAATGACATGAGTTTCCTGAGCAATAGCCATGGGGGAGGTTTTTCAAAAGAACTTCAGTGAGTCTGTTTCAACTAGATTCTAAGATGACTGCAATGGGATTTTTCGCGAGAAATCACATGAAGTTCGCAGCCCCTGCGACGGAATGGATCTGATTCGAGTGTGAAGCATGTGCCAGGCGAGCTCTATTCCAGGGTGCAACTGGAGGTTGGGGACCTGAGCCCCAGTTGCAATGGATTTAAGGCATGACATTTTTGTTACCCTCCGGTAATCAAACATAGCAATGGGACATTTTCTTTATGGAGGTTTCTAGGGGAGAATCATCGATGGGGAATTCTCAATCCGGCCATCGAGTTCAGGCTTTTCTCGGAGATTCTTAGACAAATGTCCGAAATACAGGGAATCCATTTTTTTTTCCTTGGTTTTTAAGTACTTGTAGAAGGTGACCCCAGAATTCTCATGTCCTGGTGGAGCCTCAGCCATGGACGCCATGGCGATGTCACCAATCTTGCCATGCCACTCCAGGACGCCCAAGGGCCGCAACTTCCAGGTGGGACCTGGTGGCAATGGGATGAATGGCCATGAACTGCCAAAAAGATGGCTTTGTCTATGGAATATCCCAAATCCATTGGTGAAGCAGTTTATATATATATTTTCATAGATCTTCCATTCGGTATCCCCCATTTTTAGGCAGACCATCGATTTCCGACCAGCAATAAGACGTTGACTCGTTGGACCCGACTCGTTGGACCCCACTCGGTAGGCACTCGCGCGATCCGCGTCCTGTGGGAGATCGTGCCTTCACGGCGCAATGCGCCAAAAACGTGGTGGAGCTCTTGACTGCCCGGGGTCCACAGATGTGGCCTGCCATGTGGCCTGCCATGTGGCCTTGGGGTTGCAGTTGAGGCAGTGGAAATAGCCAGAACTGGGGTATACCCTCGATTTTTGGGGCTCATGTGGGGGTGTCGAAGTTATACAAAATGTTGAATAAAGTAAAGTGGGGGGTATCTATTTAAGTTTCGCCCAACAGCTATAGTTTATATTTTTTAACGGAGCACAGTATCTACGCATGTCATTTTGGGTTTGGTAGCAGCCAAACATGGGTGATGTAACAGACGGAAGTGGATTTTGCGGATCTGTGCATTTGGCTCCTCGGATCCTCACCCAGGGGCTTGAAGACTCTGTCAATGGGGTCAAACCTTCATATACACTGCACCCACATTTTACCATTTATTCAAGATTCCGTTTACCACATGGAAATTTGTTGCGACCTGTCTCGGAAAGCCATCAGAAAGGTTTGCACTGCTCTCTGGTTCGCTAATGTGAATGTGTAACAGTGTAACAACAGAGCGGTTTTTAGATGCGTTTCCAAGGGAACCAATTTAGATTTGTTACCCCTGTGACCCCTCCCAAAAAGCCGGGCTGATGATGGACTGATATCCTGATTGAATATCTTTGGAGTACTTAGGGTTTAAGATTACCAGTGCCAGGAGTACGAACGAGTCAGTTGGAAAATCAGGGAACATCTACAGTTGAAACTTCGAAACCATTGTTTTAACTAGTTTTAACCATGAATCATGGTTCAGTTTTCCTGCACAATATCAGCTTGGGCCCAGGCCAGAGGTTATGCCAAGACCTTCTCGCATGAAAAGCTTCTGAAGGACGGAAGTGGCAGGAGCTTAGTTTTTTGTTGGATTCTTTTCTGGTAGCTCTCTGGCTGAGGATTGAACCATCAACAGGGATTATGAGAACAAATTAAAGGAAGGAACTACCATCCATGCTTTGATGATTGACAATACAAACGGCTCATGACCCCTTGGCTAGAGCGAAACTGGGAGCTGTAGATAATGGAAAAATAAAGGATAAGAAAAAGCAAGTCCGGAGACGTGCATGTGAAAGTGCGAATCCGCACAGGACACCTCCCAACAGGGATTTAATGGGATTTCATGGGGTTTGATCCCAATAAACCATCTTAGCTAGAAATCTTAAATGAATTTGTGGACGATTGACGGTCTGGCTGGCGTGTCTCAAAAAGTGGGGCCATTTAGATCCACTTATAGATCCACTTAGTATTAGACTACCTACACCATCCATGTCTTGCGGTCAATCATTTTTTGCCACACCTATTTGTTAGGTGCACAACCTCGACACATCCCCAGCTGATATGACCAGGATCCCTCGACCAAAGAGTTTTACGACGTCTTCCGCTTCCTCATTTCTCAGCTGGACATGCTCGGCTGTGTGAGTCAGGGGTATCGTTTTGAGGCCATGAAAGTTATACCACTGTTGATTGGTCACTGGTTTATTGGAGATTATGAGAATGATTATATACCAAAATCGGAATGTTTCAAACTTGGGCCATTTGGGAATCCAGCAACAAGAAAACATGGGAATTCAACCAATAGGTAGCAGACTCGTAAATCTCAATTTGGTAACGCCACCAACAATCGTGGGTATCCGATACCTTCAAACGGAAAGGGAACATTGCGCTTTCAACAGAAATTGGTGTTGAAGCAACATAGATTGATAGTTCACCCACAAACAACATATTTGACCAGCAAAAGATGAATGACGAAGAATATTCGGCGCTTGATGAACAGTTATGATTATTGAGCTAATGGGAATTGGAATTCAAGAACCACAGTGGAAATTGAACGGACAATCGCAAAGTTTGGCCTCCAAATATTTTGATGGATTTCGCAGCCCCAACAATCCCTTTTTTATGCCATATTTTATGGTTCATGCTGGAAAGCCTGTCTCGTGGGCGCCACTGGATCCTTTGGAGCTTCCCTGAAGATTGCCCAGCCATGGCTAGGCCATGGCTGCCGACCCGACTCTGGCAATCCAATATGGCTGGAGAATTCCCCATTGAGTTCGATGATTTTCCCAGCAAAAAACAACATGCATTTAATGCATTTATAATCATTTATTTATTTATGATTATAACCCATTTATTTCCCAGGTATAATCATTTATAATCATTTGATTCCCCGATTTGTAAAGGATTTTCCCATTCAAATACCTCCATTGGTGATTTTCCATTGCCATGACACCGGAGTGGGACCGCCGATGCGGATCCCCAATAGGACGGTCTATGGAAAAAAAAGGATAACTGGGGATACCCCCATGACCTAGGAAACTTCCATTTTCAAAGTTCAAGGTTTCATGCCGAAGTGAAGGACAAGAAAAACAGAACCCCCCTGCATTTGCTTTAAAAGTCATGGTTTCCTGAAAGGAAATCCCATGATGCCATGGCCCCTGCACATCCCTGCAGGACCCTCAACTGGAAGTGGAGGGCAAGATGGAAGATGAGGTGATCTTCCGCAAAGGAATTCCAACATCTGCAGTTTTTGGAGCAGTTCAAACTCATCCCACATATCCCCTGTGAAGTTTCCAGTACAAAAGGAGGCCTATGGAGGCCTTGAGGCCACGAGAAATAAGACACATTCCACAATTCCACCTGATTTTCACTGGGATTCCCGAAACCTTGACATATTCGGTCGATTCTTGGCGATCTGCCAATCTTCGGCGATTTTCGCAGCACAAAAATCGGGCCATTTTTGAAGCTAATCCCATCCCTCGCAAAATGGAGAACACAAACCATTTAAAAGGTCCCAAATATGAGTAATTTCCATGAATTTCCCCTATATAAAATATATAAAGCCAGAATTGATTGGTGTGTTTTGAAAATTGGAAAGAGATCATTTTTAGGAACGGACGTACTTGTGGCTCGACCCAATTTTCGTGCCATGGTTTTTTATTGGTCCCATTGGTCCCAGGGCGGGACCATAGCTGTTATGGATGCTGAGTCCCTAAATTTATGGAAGATGAGGTTTTAAATGTTTTGATTGATCCCCCCAGATCATAATTATATTCCATAATATCATATAATATCCCATTGTATTCCATAAAAAATCCCCATACAACAAAACGGTTGGTCTTATACTTTACCCCTGTTTCGGACCGTGGACCCTGGTTCTGCAAGGTGCCGGCCATCATGCGACGTCTGAAGTATCCTGTAGAGGTGAACCGCTCCAAATTGCAGGCGGGGGGCAAGGAGCGACTGGTGGTAGCCGGGTAGACTGAAAAAAGGCCAAAACCCTAAAGGTGCAGAAGTCGGCAAAATCGAAGTCAAAAATAGTGATACATGGCTTACTTTTCCATCTTTATTTGGGGTTAAGAATCAATTTGTTTTCTTAAGAAAACTATTACTGTAGAGATACTGTAGATTTCCTGGATATCTAAGATTAGCGACGGAGTTTTGTTTAGGGCGGTTTGGTTTGGAGATGATGCGGGAAAATGGGAACATCTGGGCCAAAGACGATAAAGATACAGTTTGGCGAGTTGCCGAGTTGGCTTAATGGCAGGTCTTGGGCAGCAGATATTCCCTGAACCAGAAGACTGTGTACTAATAGCGTATACAAACTAACGCAAGCCAAAGTTTTTTTGCGCAGCGGTATGCTGCGCGCGCTCTGGGAAACTTGGCGATGGTTTTTGAGAACAGGGCGGTCATAGCAGCTGCGGGTGGGATTCCTCCTCTCGTCGAACTGATCACGAAAGGCGGCAGTGACGAGAAACGACAAGCTGTAAACGCTGTGAGAAATTTGACATTAGATGACCAGCACAAGGCGGCGATTGCAGCTGCAGGTGCCATTCCTCCGGTAGCTTTGGTCAGATGTCGCGGCCCTGATTTGCAGCGATGTGCTGCATGCGTATTGGCAAACTTGGCAACGAATGACCAGAACAAGGGAGCCATCGTGACAGCCGATGGAGTCCAAGCCCTTCAGATGGCTGAAAATGGCAAGCTGCTTGTTGTGGACCGACAGTTGGCTCAGGAAGCTCTGAAGTATTTTTTCCACCAGTCTGATTCTGCAGAGGGGGCCACAATCCGGCGAGGAGACCGAGCACTGCTGTTTGCGCAAGCTGCTAGCGGAAGTGAAGAGCAGAAGGCCAAAGCAGCCGAGCAGCTCGGAACTTGGGCAGCGGTTTCGGATGAGAAGAGAGTTGCCACCAGCAGAGAAGGGGGAGCTGAGGCGTTGGTGGCTCTGCTGGTGACCGCAACGATGATATGAAATGCCGCGCTGCCAGGGTCTTACGAAATCTTGCGAATAATTGTGAAGCCAAGGAAGGAAATTGCTGTAAAAATTGCCAGTGATCTGATTTTGAGCAAAATTTGCCAAAATCCCTGTATAAAATATGCAAGAAATTAATCTCCAAAATGGAGGCTTTCAAATTGGTGGAATTCAGGGGTCCATTTGGATGAGTCTGGGGAAGCTGCCTTATCTAGATGTTCTGCGTGGGAGGGCTACTTCATTTAGATGTTTACAGATGTCCGGATATATCTGGAAGGAGGGGTGCCACCTAGATGTTTCCAGGTGACCGTATCATTTAAACGGTTCCAGAAGACACCACATCTAAATAAGCCTGGATAATGCCATAAAAGGGCAGTATCCTCCAAAGGCACAAAGTGGCCAAGGACGCTTCAAGTTGACATTGACCAGGATCAACAGTTGGCCAGAATTTGCCTGACACTGCTATCATTGGCTATCATCATAGTTTCACTTTTCCTCAGATTTGAACCATCAATGGTGTTTTAAAGTTTCGCCATGTTACACCGGATTTTCAGTGGAATCGCCTGTTTGCGGCTCGACACAGTCCACAAAGTTCACAGCGGAAAAAAAGGAGTAGCACTGCAAGCAGCTTGCACTTGGTCAAACTGCCTGCACTCAACTGTCCGTGCTGAACAAGACATTATTCGTGCACAAACGCAACATCAAACATATAAATACATATAAAACAAAACCACTGCAGTGGTTCTATATCAGTTTTTTCCCAAATGTTGTTACTCAGTGACCTATCCCATGTTTGCTGCTGGCTTCAACTGTACTAAAGTTGTAGCAGAAATGCCAGCCAAAAAGAATTTCGGAGATTTGCTAGAAGTTTCCCTTCTTGGGTTTGGTTTTGAAGGGCGGTCGCATGATTGTCCGAACAGTTTGGATGATATTTCTTCGCCCGGGTTTCCGAATTTCCCGTCGATTCTGCGTGACAGAAATCAACCATCGTGAGGCCATCAGTGGTCCTAACACCTGGCCGTTTGCCTGACATGTTTGGGGAAGATGGCCGTTTACCCCATATCATGATCATTTTGATATGGGAAAATGATGGGAAAATGATGATCTTCACCGTCTTCACCCACCGAATTTTGAGGTTTTCCTCCAAAATTTCCGAGAAACTCCCTGGTTTGGGAAACCGGGAGATTTGTCACAAGGTATCTCTTGAAAATTGGAGGGATATCTCATAATATCTTCCTACCCTCCAGGACTCCAAGTAATCAAACATGGTTTGCTAGAAAATCCCTGATCTATAGATGTTTTTCCCATTTTCCCTCCATTTATGGGCGATTCTCCTATACTTTCCCACATTTACCCATGATTTTCCCATGACTTTCCTATGATTTTCCCATGACTTTCCTATGATTTTCCCACGCCAGGCAGCTCCTGGCAGTGCTGGATTGGCTCACCATGCTGGCAGGAGACTGAGCCATTGCTGTGCTAATCATCCATTTTTAGTGGCTAAATATGGGCTCAACATAAATCAACATGGCTATGGGTCAATACCTATATAGATACCATTTTTAGTGGGATGAACATCCATTTATGTACCAGCTATGACTTGGGGTTCACTAGGTACCAGGGTTTTGACCCATCCCCACATAAATCAAGGATCTTTGATTTTCTGGGCTTTCAATAGCTATGTTTAAATGATGAGAGGATTGTTTCATTAGAAAAACTACAACAACAATACTAGTATATATATGTATATATGATATATCTGATATATCATAATATATCTGTATAATTCTGTATACAAAAATGTAGATACACAGTATATGTTTACATGTCGAATCATGTAGATGTTTGGAATGTCTGCCCGGCTGCCCTGCGATGCCCCGAACTTGGCCAGGTCCGAATCAACGACGACCTGGTGGAGCCTCTGGCAGCGTGCCAGTTGGGTTTAGCCGCTGGGGGAACCCAGAGCCGTTGCGGCCGTTGCGCCAAAACGTCAGACTTCAGGTAGACGTGAATTCCTATGGGGTGTGAAATTTAAATCTTTCTAGGACCTATGTTTGTTTACTTCAAGTTCGAGCCATGCCTACATCCTAGAGTTCAGTTGCGACCACAACAAAGACCCTTCTTTGGAAGCGGCTGATGCAAAACTCTTGCAATATACTCGTATTTTGTTCCGTTGTGTTTTTGGAGGGGTAGCTGGGTAGCCCACCCAGTTTTTGAACCGCTCTAGGGTTATGACGAGAAATGGCGTTGTAACAACCGACCTAAAACCATTCAGTCAAAAATCGGGTATCCCTAAAATCGGATGGTTAAGCCATGGTTAATCCACGGTAAAGCCACGCCTGATGATCAAACTCAGGGGCATCCCCTTCGCCGATTGGCACGCTGAGGACCTGGGGGACCCTGATCGAGATGCAGGTCGGCTCACCCTAGTTTTTTCCTCGAAAATCCATGGTTTTTCCATGATGGGATTCCTCAAATGACACAGTGGAAACGTTTGTGGAATTGGCCAGTGGCCACGTCCAGGTGACCACCATGTCCTCCGATCGCTGCATGAGAACTACTTGAGTTTCCTCAGTGGGAAAGATGAGTGTGGCGATGAAGAGAGGCCAGTGAAATTTCCAGTTGTCAGAAATTTCACCGGAAGTTCCAAAAAAGCACCTTTGGAGCCAGGCTTCGGATGATCTACACTCAGCGCATCGAAGCTTTACAAGCTGAAATTGACCGTTTGGGTGGCCAGCAGGAGGAGCACCGGGTCGATGGCTGGCTGGGGCGGCTGGGGTTGATGATTTCAATGTCTGCCAGGAGATGCAGCGCAGGCACTGGGGATGGTGAGACCACGGAGCGTTAGTCCCGTTTTGTTTTTTGGTTCTCAGCCTCTTCGCCCCGACATCGCCACGTTTGTACACCAATTGCAAGTGGGATGAACATTTGAACAACTAGGTATTTCAAAGTTAATTTCAAACAGGATCCTTACACGCTTTATCCCCTCTACAGAATCAACTTCATCTATAGATAGTCCGAAATTGGGACTCGGCCTGAAAGTTGTGCGAATAGTCAGTGCTGTTGGGAACTAGAATGGCAATGGTTTCAATTGTTGGATTGATCACACCAAAAGCCCTCCACCTGGTTTGTCTGAGTATCGGCTACTGTCAAATCCAGTGGTTTTGATCGTTTTCTCGATGAACATGCCATCATTAACCAGTATTCACTATCATTAACCAGTATTCATTATCATGAACCAGTATTAACCATCCTCAACCAGTATTCATTATCATGAACCAGTATTAACCATCCTCAACCAGTATTCATTATCATGAACCAGTATTAACCATCCTCAAC
>Ga0126342_10008296_pt1 | contig 18599 bp, 17 predicted proteins | sample Cyp1metagenome_FD_92528 | JGI IMG/M metagenome (GOLD analysis project Ga0126342, IMG submission 92528) | Coral microbial communities from Lord Howe Island, Old Settlement Bay, Australia - Cyphastrea 1 metagenome | ecosystem: Host-associated > Invertebrates > Cnidaria > Coral ...
CTTACTCTTTCTCTTCTGATCTTCTCTCTTCTAATCTTCCTCTTCTCTCTGCCTCTGCCCTGCTCTGCTTTTCATCTGTCCATATTGTCGGAAGTTTGACTTCTAAACTTCCTTCGATTATTGATAGTTATTGTGGATCATTCCCTCATTCCCTACCAAGCACAAGTAAGATTTTTTTTTTAAACTTCAATTATCTGATAATTGCAGGTATCAAAGATATCGAAAATGGTCATGTTCCATTGGGAAAATCTTTGCCCTCATTATTCCAAATCGGAAAAACAAAAAACAAAACGATACAAACCCCTTTGATCCGATGGATGTTCCAGAGCCATGACCCAGAAAAAATGGCAGAGGTCCAAAAAAAAAAACAATCCAAATACCCTCTGGTTATGTCAAAATATCTATTGAAAATGACCATTTATAGTGGATTTTCCCATTAAAAATGGTGATTTTCCATAGTTATGTTAGTTTATCAGAGGGTACTCCGATCGGATTTCCAAGTTCCATTTCTGATTTCTAGAGGGAATGGGATGATTACCCTCTGGTAAACGTTAACAAAAAACGATGGAAAATCACCATGCTATTAATGGGTAAATCAACTATTTCTATGGCCATTTCCAATAGCTACGTTAAATTACCAGAGGGTATTGACTATCGATGGTTGGATCAATGTGGATCATTCCCGAATTCATTCCCTGCGTAGTAAAACGCACCAGTAAGATCAGGATGATTCTGATTCGAGGTGCACGATGACACCCGGATTTCTGGGTCCATTGGGCGATCTGGTGATATTTTTTGTAGATGAAACCTTACTGTCCTTGTGGGTTTGACCACGTTGACCATGAACTCAAAACAAATGTGAAAAACATGGATCTAACTGATTCTACCATAATTGAACATCAATCCTATGGTTATTTCTGGTCGATGTCATTTAAGCAACACCAATAGCGACACGCCTCAGCCCTCTTTCGGGAGGCCAGGGTTCGCCTGCCATTGAGCCCATCCCATGAAACAATAGTTGGCTACCCATCACAAGTATGGGCTGGAAAACTATCCTCGGTAAATGCCGTAGTACAACATCCCAGATACAAGAGGGCAAAAACGGCTGAATAATGAAGTAAATCACCCATTTACCTTTATACATGTTAGATTGAAGAAACCCTGATTTTGCCAAAGCTCCAGTTTCCCATACCAGTTTTGCTATTTAACCTCTGGTAATTTAACAGTTCGCTAAAGATGGTGATTTTCCAGTACGCAAACTGTGAGTTTACCAGAAGGTTTTCAGAAATGGCTCATCTTTTAGATAGATGATTTACCTACAGGATGGTGCCATTGGGTGGGCTATATTAGCCGTCTGTATGTATATATATATATACATAGTATGTATTTATGTAACCATTTGGGAAACCAGATTTACCAAAATGATAATGATTAAAAACATGATAACCGGGATTTACAATTATAGAATTCACATGTTTACTATTATGATTGAATTTAATGATAACCCCTTTACCGGTGACCGGGAGCAGCGGTTTATCCCCTATGTTGTTAGTAATTGATGATCAAACCGAGGGGTGGAACGGAGCCAAGTTGCCACCTGGGCAATGATCATTGGCAAAACTGGTAAACTCATCATAATTATGGACCATAGTTGGAGTTATAGACCAATAAAATGTATCATAGTCCATAGTCTAGTCCATAGTAGACTAAATAGTTGGTCTATAAAAAACCATAGTGCCATAGTGAAATTGGTTTATTGGTTTATAAACCCCATTAACTAGTTCGATATATCACCTCTAAACCATAGGTACTGGAGTTATAGACCAATAGTGCCATAGTTGTTGGAGTTATAGACTCACCAACTGATTGCTTGCTATCGAACGGGGAATGGGGGAAATGGGGGATTTCCCCCATTTCTTCCCGTCGAATTGAAACTTTGGCTTGCAACGGTGTCACAGAAATCCCAAAGTTTGTTGGTTTGTCCCCATTACCCTCTGGTAAACTAACATAACTATGGAAAATCACCATTTTCAATGGGAAAATTACCAGAGGGTATAACTATGGTTATTAATCATTTATTTATCCCATCTAATTATTCAATATTATTCATATATAGTATAACTATGATTACAATAACTATGCCCTATGGATCCAGTTGTACCTTCTTAGGAAGTGGGACTGGGGTATAATTTACTATAATTTGGAGGCTTTTTTGTACCTTCTCAGACAGTGGCCATGGATCCAGAGGGATGATTACAAATTATGAGTTTATCCCATCTAATTATTAATATTTAGTAAACATGAGTTAATCCCATTAATCACTAACCCCATGTCCATAATTCCATTATTAATCCCATTGTCCTCATTCATTTATCCCATTCATTCCATTCTTTACCCCATTGGGAAAAAACAGTTATAATGGGATTACCCATCAATCTTCAAAGACAAACCCAGAACCCAGCATCGCCTGAGGCTTCTTCCAGGCGTCGTAAAAGTTCCTGAAACTCCACGCTATCGATTCGCCTGCAGAGCCAGATGCCCTGTGGGCAGTTGCTGCGCCAACCTATCATGTTTTTTTCCAATGGGATAAAGAATGGAATGAATGGGATAAATGAATGAGGACAATGGGATAAATATCATGGAATTATGGACATGGGGTTAGTGACTAATGGGATTAACTCATGTTTACTATATATGAATAATTAGATGGGATAAATGAATGATTAATAACCATAGTTATAATGGGAGCAAGCCAATAAACCTATCATTTAAGGGCTCCGCCACCTCTGTCCCAGTGGCCATGCGCCCTGTCGATGAGTCGATGAGCGGTGGCAGCTCGTAAACGTTAACAAAAAACGATGGAAAGTCACCATTGTTCATGGGTAAATCAACGAACTGAATGGGCCATGTTCCATAGCTATGTTTAGTTAATCGCCATGCTATTAATGGGTAAATCAACGAACTAAATGGCAATGTTCAATAGCAAACTGCTGGTTCACCAGGCCGGGTAAGTTCTTGTGCCTCATGTGCACTGGCCAAAGGACCCGCAGCATAAAAATGCGGCGTTCAATGCGATGTGTGAGGTCTCTGGGATCCCGAAGGTGTCTGCGTCGGACCATTTTTTGCAGACCATAGGACTGGTGATGACTTGGCGATGGTTTGTGAAATTGGATGTACCACCCCTGTTTGCAGTTGCTGGGAGTTGAAGGAACAACAAAAATAAAAAGACATCAGGAACCTGATATTTCCCCAACACACATCACCTTCAGTTGGAGGGTTAACCACCAGATATCCACCACATCAATTGATGATATTCCTATATATTCCTGTTTCATTCACACTTTGGTTGGTTCAATGGCTGACATGTTTGCTTATTAAACCCCAACGACCCCTAAGTTCCGAAGCTTCTCCCGCCCACTGTGACACCTGAGGTTAGACCCCCGATGAAGCCCGCGATGAAGCAATGGATTGCTAAGGGAAAACGCATGGAGTTCCAACATCACAAAGACATTGTTGAAAGGGCATAGAATTTCTAGTTGCCGCAAGAATTGCATCCTAGGAAAAAACATATATATATATATGTATATATATATATATATCATAAAGAAACTTGACAAATATCTAACCATCACTTCCCCAGTGGTTTCTTCAAAAACCCAAAAGGGGCCTTTGGTGTCGCACGATCTCCAAGACGAAGAGCACGAAGAAACGCAACTCGGCCAAATCCTGCAAAAGTCTACCAGTTAATCAACGAACTCACTGGGCCTAGGTGAACTTCCCGCAGGGTAAAGTGATTTTTATTGATACATGTTTTATATATTTATTATAACAAATACCAGATTGAAACGTGATATGTATATGTATATATATATACATATATGTACAAATATATGCTATATATCTGGATAAATTATAATGAAGGTTTAGGCTCTGGCCTTCCCGCGGCGACCTTGTTGTCTCTGTGCGGCACGAATAGGGCCATGCCATGGGTCTCTTGCCGATTGCTGATGCCCTTGTGGTCTTGATGACTGCTGGGCTTGGCTTCTTCTATGTCGGCCTGCTTTGTGACACCTACATCACTAACACCATGATGATGAGGGTGGTCCCCATGGGAATCTTGCCTCTGACCTGTGTGCTATCTGGCTTCTTGTGGACATTGGGGACCATGGTTCCACAGGCTTTGGCACTGTCATCGGCGACTTTGAGTATGGCCTGTGGCTGGTGGTTTCAGATGTTACAGTTGCACATGGATGCCTTGAGGTTCCCTGGCTCGAACAGGGTCATGCCATGGTCCGGTCTATGTTGCCGAATGCTGCTGCCCTGGCAGCAATTGGATGCCTCGAGGTCCACCGGTCGAAATTGCTGATAGGTCGGAGGCTCACTACCTGGGACATCATTTGCTCAGTGGAATTCTGTCAATTGGAACCGGAAGGCTTTGGTCCTTACGCCTTTGCTAAAGACTTTCTGCCTATTCCTCATGAGTAGCCATTCTCTGAGAAGCTTTTGATCTGGAATGCGAGCCAATGCCCACCTTTGGGCACTCCGATCTGGAGATTTATGCAATGGAGATCGATATTATCCAGCCTTGGTTGGTCAATTCAGAGAAATCTGAGGTAAAGACTGTTTGTTCAGTGTACGTTGCGAGGCGACGACATTATCCTGCTGTGCCAATACTGACCACTCAGCAGCGGCAACTATGCAGTTTGGTGCTTTTGTCTCTCTCGAGCTGGTTTGAACAGGGCGGTCGGAACTGTTGTGATTTTGAATTCCAAGCCGGTTGGATCCAACCTACTGCAATCGAGTGTCAATTCGCCTTCTACTTTGGCGCTGTTCCCCAAAGCGTGTCTCTTGATGGGACGTTCAAGCTGACTTCGGCATTGGATGGTTTGGCATTGATGCTTGAATGGTGGTTCTAGTGTCATGATATTGCGGTTGGTTTTGAGCCTTGCTGACGGCCAGCCTGTCAGAGTGAGCTCTGTGACGATGACCTTCCTTGAGCCAATGAGCGGTTTTTTTGGTCAATAGACCGCAGCTTCTCTCAATGTGACCGTATTGAGTGTTTTGACGTTGGGGAAAAACCCCAGGAGTAGTTAATGACCATTGACAGTTGTGACTTGCCATGGTAAAACGCCACTGGGCAATCACAGATACGGTGCTGTTGTTATTCTGCCTTGAATTCCAGAGTGGTTATAGTCATGGATGACGATACAGTTGTTGGTGCACGCACCCTGCAATCAGAGTGCGTGCACTCCTTTTGTGACGTTATTTCTTGCCATCGGTCGTAGCTTCACTTAGGTCGGGCTGCGAACCTTCTGCACAGAGGAAAAGGATAAATTATAATGACCTCACTGCGACCTCACTGGAAACGTGGCTTGTACTGGCAATTATCCCAATATAGCCTTATTTCAGGTTAGCGGGTTGTTAATATTTGCACAGGCATATGTAAATAAACATATATATACACAAATGTGTGTGTGTGTGTGGGTGTCACATATACCTGGATAAAATATAGTAATTCACTAACCTGAAATAATGCTATCTTGGGGATGATTCCCCTTACTAACTATGATTATAGTGAGGGAGAACAGTGAGGTCGTTATAATTTACCTAGATATATATAGACATACAATACAGGGTCACCTTTGCATATTTGTATGTCTATGTGTTCGTGTGTGTGTGTGTGTATTCGCATGGAGGTTGTACTGTCAATCCAAGTGGGGGCTGGAGTGATCAATACGCGCGAAGCGCCCAAGAGAAATACGCCAAATGTAGCACCAAGCAGCCTATCTATAGCTCCAATAACTATGGTTTATAGGTGATATATCTATAATTCTATAGTTAATGGTGTTTATAAACCAATTTATATACTGGTTGGTGGTTGACCTACCATCTTGCAAAATGATGGAGTTCGTCAGTTGGGAAGGATGACATCCCATATGAAATGGAAAATAAAATTCATGTTTGAAACCACCAACCAGAGGGTATATCGGAAATTCACAAAGACCCTGAAAAGGCAATGCAAATACGACCACTGCCACAGCCATGAGTCACCACATCTTTCCGTCACACGGCTGAAAGGAAACATCGCGGACCAAGTCGCTGCGATATCAAAGGTTCTCTCCACTCAAACAGCTCATAAACCATAGAAGTCACCAAGTTGTAAGCCAAGGCTCAAGGACTGATCATATCATATCCCCACTATATCCATCTATATCTATCTATTTATATCAAATATTGAACAGACACTGTTGGATCCTGTTCTTGGGCGTCTGGGCGTCAGTTTGGCCATAGAAGTCGCCAAGTTTCGGCCCGGTGGCCCGCATGGGATGGCAGACAGCGATCGATGAAGGGCGCAGATGTGTTGGTCTGTTGGCCTCTGAAAATGATGACATTTCCAACTGTTTCTGGAAAGTCATAAAATTCCATGGTTCCAAACCACCAATCAGGATACATATGTAACTATAAGGTTATATCATCCTATATGATTTATGTCTAGGATTTTTTTTTTAAAAAAAAACTATGGTTATATATGGTTATATATGGTTATATGTAGTTATATGATGACGTTTTAAATTGGGATAAGCTAACTATGCTTATTTAAGCATCATTCCCATGGATCCCGAGTCGATCCCAAGTCGATCCCGAGTCCTGGCTCCGTGTCTCCAGAAGATCAAAGTCAGCTTCCTCCGGGTGTCCATGGTGCCGTCTGACTAATCCAACACGGGAAGTTCTGAAAAAGAGATTCCTACAAGGTGGTGCCCCCCCAGTTATAAATGGGTTATAATCCCAGTAACTATAGATATATATCACCTATAAACCATAGTTATTGGACTTATAAACCAACTTAGCTAACTATGGGGCACCACCCTTTAGATATGTTATCTTATCTGGTTGGTGGTTTTAAGATGTTTTAACCATCTTGAAAAATAGGACTTCGTCAATGGATTCTCCATGTTAATAATGGGAAACATACCAAAAAATATGGAAAATCACAAAAAAATAGATATGTTATCTTATATAGGTCTAAATCACATGCTGGTTTATCTGGTTGGTGGTGCAATAACCATCTTGAAAAATATGAGCTCGTCAATTGGGAAGGATTATCCCATATATGTCTAAATCACAGTTGGGATTTATGGACAAGACCATTTTTGGGGTTTGCCCAGAAAGAGGCGCCACATTACCCCTCAAAAAACAAGTTGGAGAAGCGTAAAACCCAATCCCAAAATTGTGGTAAACTGATTCTTTTTGGGACTTATTCAATCCTACCCCTCTGAAAAATATGACATTCAGTTGGGGTTACTATTCCCGAATATATGGAAAAATAAAAAATGTTCCAAACCACCAACCAGATCTATGAATTTATGAGTCAATATGAATCTAGATCCGCACAACCATCGTGAAAATTTTCCCAAAGGGATAGCAAATCCAGGTGTGGAACTTACCAGCAAAACAAACCCAACAACCAGTATTAAATTAATAGATCCCAAGATTTGCAAAAGCTGTGATAATCGAGGTCTCCGCTGTCCGGCCATGCCTGTCATACTGCTTGAGAACAAAATTCCCGGCATGGTGCCAGCCCGTCCCTAATGAAAAAGGTGAGAATCCCCGAACTCATCAATCAAACAGCATGTACCCTCTGGTAAAAATACAAACTATGGAAAATCACCATGCTATCAATGGGAAAATCCACTATAAACGGGCCATCTATACCATGGCTATGGAACAAATAACCAGAGGCTAATATCCATTTGAATCCCCATATGTTGCTTAGGGGTTTAAACCCGACCAATGCTGGTTTTTTATAATCCCCTGTAATTAACTCATCATCAACCAACCATCCTTTGGTCAACTATCTCCCCATCTCTTTCATGGTCAAACAAAATAAAAACCCTATAGATGATGATCAATCCCTTTTGTTTACCATGTTAAAAACCACTCTCATCAGACTCATCATCAACACCATATGTTAAACCATGTAGAAAACCAAATGTTTCTACCCTCTGGTAAACTAACAGTTTGCTATTGAAAATTGCCATTTATAGTGGATTTACCCATTGATAGCATGGTAATGTTCCATAGCTACGTTAATTTACCGGAGGATAACGGTGAAACACCCATGAAACCGTCACTTTCCATCTTTGGCGCCTTGATCTGGAGCAGGGGACTGTAGCTCCCCGTCTTCCACACAACGGTCTCCTGGGGCGGCCAGTGTTCATGGGACGGCAGTGGGATTCTCTGGATGCAAAAAATGCTGGTTTCACCAATAGATCTAGAAACATCGCCAAAATTCAGGAATTAAAATCACTAAGAACTTCGAATAAGCACTAAGCACCAACAAATCATATAAATCATGTGCAATCAGCCCAACAGAGTCAGGACAAAGAAAAACAACAATGGTTGCGTCAATTCCATTAACCATCAAATCCAGTGACATCCCAGTAAATCTCAGTAGACCCAGTGAAAATCCCAGGAAAATCCCTATACCCTCTGGTAAACGTTTACAGTTTGCGAACTTAAAAATACCACATTGAAATAATGGAAATAAACCCATTAAAAATGGGTGGATCTTTCCATAGCTACGTTAATTGACCAAAGGGTAAAATTCACTGGAACGCCCCATCCGTTCGCATATCAACTGCTTCGCCGCCGAGTCACCCGTAACACTCCAGTGTCAAAACGGGTTGGCGGCTTCACTGAAAGCGGCCTTTCAAGCGTGGTTGTCGTCACATGGTTTTTGCTGGGAAAATAAGGGTTTTAATGGTGGTTTTAATAGTGGTTAATAGTGGTTAATAGGGTCACATGTTTTAATAGTGGTTTGAATAGTGGTTGGGAATGGTTAAATCATCCCTACATCATGTAGAATCACAGTAATAATGGCTAGCACTGGCTAATAACTGTGAGTAGTTGATAATGGTTATCAATTTCAATGGTGAATAACCACCCTAGACATCACTGTAGATTGTTCTCTGGACCAAGCAAAAATTGAGGGGATCAAAAACCCGAACTTTGTGAACTGCAAATCTTTGTATCATAAACAGCTAAAAACCACTGTAGATTGGCATCTTATATCAACAGACTTAGCGGATCGAAAAAGTTGGTCCACACATGTTTTTTCCGGTGTTTGTTGGTGGAAATAACTAGGTTCATTGCTGGAATTAAGGGGAAAATATCGAACTAGACGGGATCATAAAGCAGCAAATACAACAAAAAAGGGGGGCCCTTTCACCCCAAAGTACAATCGGAAACAGGATCGAAGTCGCTAGACGCCCACAGCATGAAAGGGAAAAGAAGCTAAGTACAGCAGAAGCCCAGACAGAATGCAAAGCATTGCCGAAATTTGCCAAACATCAAATTTCAAATTTCTATGATAGTGATTTTCAATGAATCATGATAGAAATTTGATGGGTAGGCAATGCCAAACATCAATTTTTTCTCATCATAATTCCTTGAAAATCACTACAGAGAATCAAGCGGGGGAAACCCAACCATCCCACAAAAAGAACATGGAACATCTATGAATTTATGCTGGTTGGTGGTTTCAACCTACGAGTACCCCTCTGAAAAATATGAGTTCGTCAGTTGGGATTATCATTCCCCATATATGGAAAGTCATAGAATTCATGTTCCAAACCACCAGCCTGTTATGGATATGAGTCAATATGAATCTAGATCCACACAACCATCGTCCAAATTTTCCCAAAGGGATAGCAAATCCTGGGGAACTGACCAGCAAAACAAACCCAACAATCAGACACTCCAGAAAACCAAGTGTCAAAACTATATATATATATATCCACCTATATCCACCATTTCCACCAGAAAAGAGACATAGACATAGATTTCCCATAGATTTCCCATGATATTCCCAGGTTTCCCCAACTCTGGCGCTCCATGGCGAGTTTCCCATTGCGCACCTGGTTCTGCCTGGCATGAAATGACAGAACTTGCCCAGCTGCACCACCAGACCTGGCTGCTGGAACTCCCCAGGCCGGAAAATCGGGAAATCCACAAGAAACAACGGGAATTCATAGGGATTTTCATGGGAACATGGCTGTTTTTTGGGGGAAAACTGTTTCTGGTTGGTGGTATACCTACCCAACCCCTCCGAAAAATATATGAGTTCGTCAGATTGGAGAAAATCATCCCAACGACATTGGGGAAAATTCAAAATTCCATGGTTCCAAACCACCAAGCAGATATAGATAGATAACATAGCCATGGAATCCATGGTCCATTTATAGATAATAAACATGCTGTTTTTGGGGAGAAATCCATGGAAGTTCTGCATCTCCATGCCCAAGATGTTATTGACACCCATCCAGGCGAGAAAGTCCTCCATTTTTCATGGGGATGTCCTATGTCCTAGCCACGTTTGAGGGTATAACCATGGTTGCTGTATAAACCCCCATAAGTTGGGATATAACCTCCATAGCTATATAGTTATATATCCACTTGCAACTGGAACTGCACTTCCAAGTAGGGATGCGGAGGTTTCCTGAAATCGGGGTACTTCTAAATCGTTCATGTCTATAGGATTTTTTATTGTAAATCATCCAGCTATTGGGGTACCCCCATGACTATGGAAACCCCCATATAGATGGTACATATGTGGGCATTTCATGTACCCGAATGCTAAACGGCACTTTGTTTGTGGGGGAGTATCCCCAACCACTCAAAAAATTGGCGAGGCGAAAGCACCTCAAACAACTGGTTACCCTCCGGAAAAAAAAAAAACATGCCAAAAGTGTATATGAAACATTGACTGGTTACCCTCCAGAAAAAAAAAGGATCATATATTTATAATGGAAATTCCTACCAAAAACCATGATTTTATGACTTAGGAAACCATGGAAGATCCTGAGATCATGAAAGTTTCAGATCATGTTCCAGGGAAAGCCCGCACGAGTTTCCATCGGCCAAGCCCAAAAAATCCTGGCCTTGTGCTACTAAATAGCCCAGGATCATCCTCAGCCAAGGCTAGACGGAGAGGGAAATGCAGAGCTTCAGTGGAGTGTGGTGACGGATATGACGGAAGAGTAGTTCGTGAGCAGGGAGCTGACGTGACAAGAGGAAGATCGTTAAAGATACCCTCTGGTAATTTAACATAGCTATGGAAAATCACCATTTTTAGTGGGAACACTCACTATAAATGGCCATTTTCAATAGCTATGTTAAATTATCGTTAAAGATAGGGAAAACCAACGCAGCTGCAAGGAAACAGCAAGTGCGGCAAGAGAAAGAAGCAGACAAATTTGGAGCTGGCCACCGCATCCCTGAGAGTTGCCTCAAAAAGGTTCGGGCCAGTGTACGACCTGATCGCCTGGGCTTGCTGGGCAGAGCCCTTTTGCCCTGGACACAGAGCATGGCAAGCAGCCCTAATGGACACTGCCGATTCGCTCCACAACATGGCACAGCAATGTGTTCCAAGTCCTGCTCAGCGTTGTACTGGTTGCCTTGATCAGCCATGTCAGCGAATGCATCGAGCACCATCAAGAGACGTGGTTTGTGCTTGACAGATAATGATAGATCGATAATATGATTTTTCGGCGTTCCAAATGGAGGATCTATTCTGATATAGGACATAATGGATAATCAACCATCAATTAATATGGGGATATAACGCAGAGATAACTGGGAACTGGGATTGCTTTTTGGGGGGCTCTGAAGTCATTGGGGGATCCCCAGTCGTCACCATGTTTCAATACGAAGTCATGGTTATTTACGACTTGGATGCTTTGGGGTACCATGACTTGGGAAACCCCCGAAATCTCTCAAGATGAGATTTCTCTGAGATCAACGGTCAGTTAAATGGTCGAGATTTAAGCAGCTACTATGGTGACTTTTCATGGGATATGATGGGAATAGTTGGGATCGACAGTGATTTCATCCCAGCCTGTTACTGTAGTCCTTTTTAAGGTAGATCGAGCTCCAGTCATCTTGGAAATTGTTTGTTTTCTGGTCATCGTGGTCCTCCCAATTTGCGGCATTCGAAATTGAGGAAAAGCTCCAGCATGGATTTAGGGGCAGCCTATTTTCGGACAAACCCACAAAAAAAAAAACGTTTCTTCCTTGAATCATGTTAAATCCCCATTTCTGACGGTGAATCGAGATTGCTGGTCGCATCCTTGATGTTGATCCGCACCATATGGTGACTATGCAAATACTATGCGTGGGATCATTCTCCCAAAAATCCCACAGTGCATCAGGAGAATCCCCGATTGAACCTCTGGTAATTTGACACAACTGTGGAGAATTGCCAATGAAGTTTAAAGATTCACCTACTAAATATGGAGATGTTCCAGTTCGCAGACTGTTCGTCATTACCAGAAGGTAAACGTCATTGTATCCAAAAGTACAAAACATCAACCAAAGGTTGGTCCACTACAAGGTGGCCCCAAACGTTATGTTTATTGGTTTATAAACCCCATTAACTATAGATATGTCACCTATAAACCATCAGTATTGCAGTTATGTTCACCAACTTAGCTATCTTGGGGGCACCACCTTGCAGTGCACCTATTTTTCCCCGAACATCCAAAGTAACTCCCAGTTCTGCGTGAAAGCAGAGCGAGCCCGGGTTTTGATCCCAAAATCATGCCCAAGTGGCTCAGAAGAGCAGCGGTTTTAGACAAAAAGAATGATCTGGGTAAATTATAATATTTCACCAACCTGAATATTTCGGCCATTTGGGGATGATTCCGCTTACTAACTATGATTTCCAGTGAGGTCATAGTGAGGTCGTTATTAAATTTACCCAGAATGATGATCCGGTTGGGAAGAAATCAGAGATGACCCAGTCTATTCAACTATTCCCATCGGATCCCTTTCTACCACCATTGTGGTTGGTTAACCACCTCAGTATTTTGGACAGAATTTATCTCTGAAAAAATGAAGATCAAAACCCTCCAACTAGCGATGGAAATTGAATCTTGAGTTTTTAATTGGGATATTTCGTGGGATATCGTGGGAATATAATTGGGATATACTTGGATCAGAATACTGCATAGTCCCTGAAAAAAAAAAAAAACTTCTCGTTTCATGGAAAAATATCCTATTCATTTTCAGAGTCCCCTCCGGTCATCGCACATGCTTTGCTGCAAAATCACCCATTTCTGTTGTTTTTCCAGCTAGAGACACTGGAGGTCACAAAAAATCCATCAAAAATCCCACAGCATGGGGCCCCCCAGTTATGTGAATGTTGGTTTATAAACCATGAATAAATCCCCATTAACTAGTTCGTTATATCTACCATAAACCATAGAATTCAGCCACTTATAAACCAACTTAGCTATCTTGGGGCCCCATCCTGCAGCAAAATCCCAGGATTTCTGGATACTTACAGAGTGCGTGCGATTGGTTTGGCATTCGTGTCATTCGATTGGAAATAAGCGATCCAGTCGAAGCACCAAATTGTTTCAATTTCCCCATATCAATGGGAATTTCAGGATCCTAAAATGGAGGTACTCTACCATATAAGGCCATATTTTATGGGGATGTTCCCTTACATAGGCCTTACATAGTCCTTATATATGGTACCTCCAATTTAGGATCCTGGAATGGCCATTGACCATATCAAGAGCCCCCAGTTGCAGTGGATTTCCCATCGGGAATTCATTGAAACAAAATCACCGACTCAACAAAGCCAAAAAATATCTCCGAATTGCCAACGACAATTCGGATTTTCCAGTTCTGACCGCCGAAGAACTTGAACTCTTCTTCCGTGGAGAAGCTATTCTTGATCTCCTACACTGTAGTTCTCTCGAAGCGAAAGACAGTTTTCATCGGGAGAAATTGATGGTTTTGACAATCGGAAGCAAAACTCTGGTAATTTGTTACATAGCTATGGAAGCCATGGCCCATTTAGTTCGTGAGTTTTCCCATTAAAAATGGTGGATCTTTCCATGGTTTTGTGTATGTTTACCAGGCCGGGTATCCTATCTAAAACATGTTTTTTTTTCTGACTGGTTGCTGAATATGTTCCGGCTGTTTATATGGCCATGCTTGTTTTTTATCAGTGCTGCCAGGTTCTTAGTTGGCTGTTCACTGACCAAAAATCTCCACCACAAGCCCCAAGTACTGGTTGGTTGATCGGACATTATAAGTTGTCATATGTTGTCACTATCCGAAATACACCAGGTACCCTCTGGTAAACATACAAAAAGCTATTGAAAATGGCCATAGAAATAGTGGATTTTCCCATTAAAAATGTGTTTTCTTTAGTTGTTTGTATGTTTACCAGAGGGTAAATCTTGTGCTTTGCTGGTCCCCTGCAAAGCCATTGTTGTAGGGGAATAAATCGTAACCCCATCTAAACTGTAAGGTGGCAAAAGAATGTAAGTTTATGGCTGCAATCTATCTACTTAATGACGTCCTATCATAACTACAGGATGGTGCCCCCCAGTTATAAGTCATAAGTTGATTCATATACCACATTAAATAATTCGTTATATCTACCATAAACCATAGAATTCAGCCACTTATAAGGCGTTTCTGAACGCTATCGACTGGGAGCCCCTGTAGTGAACAATGGTCTTGGTGACTGATTGACCGATTTCCATCAACCTGGCTGACCACCATGGAATCGGCTAGGAGCTTGGACTTTCTTTGCCAAGTTCAGTTCCGGCCATTTTGGACACAACATGAAGATAGCTTTTTTGATCGGTGACTAAAAATAATCCTTTAGATGGAGGAAGGTTGTGTTGTTTAATTGACGATATCCTCTGGTAAGTTGACATAACTATGGAAAATCACCATTTATAGTGAAATTTCCCATGACAAATCGTGGATCTGTCCATAGTTATGTAAACGTTTACCAGGGGGTATGCACTTTTGGGGAGTGAGATGAGCACGAACCATCCATTTTGCGTCAAAGATGACAACCCTGGACTCCAAAAAGACTCTGTTGATTGACTTCCGGGGGTACCCGCAACATATATTTGTACCCTTCGTAGACTTGAATCAGGGTTCTAATCAATGTTTTTTTAAGGTACTGACAGGGGGACTAACATGTTTAAACCCTGCTGATACCCTCTGGTAAACTAACAGAGTTACGGAAAATCACCATCTTTAATAGGTAAGTCAACTAGAAATGGGCCATTTTCAATAGCTATGTAACAAATTACCAGAGCTTCATTGATGTTCAAAATGAGTAACTGGCATCCCATTCACATTCCCAAAAGAAAACGATGTTATCCTCTTGATATTCCCTAAATGTCCAATGTTTAGTGGTTAAATCGCATCTATTTCCATATAACTCCCATCAAGTCTGACGAAAAAAAACATCGCCCCTCCTTCATCTGCTTCCCCTTGTGGAACAAGGTCAAAGCCTCTGTGAACCTCAGTCGATGGGATAGCCTGGCATTTTTCGGGGGAAGATGGATGTGTCCAGATCAAAATGGTGACAATTTTCAGGGTCTACCCTCCAGTAAATTAACATAGACCCTGGCAGATGGGGGCTGGAAGACTAGTTTCCAATAGAAATTGATTGTTTTCAGGGTCTACCCTCTGGTAATGACTGCTGCATAGCTATGGAAGCCATGGCCCATTTAGTTCGTTGATTTACCTGCTAAAAATGGTGATTTTCCATAGCTATGTTAAATTACCAGAGGTATATGTTCATTAAGCAGAGGGTTTTTTATGCGAATATCATATGCGAATATCATATGGGATGTAATTGGGATATGAATGGTATACACTTGGGATACCCTCTGGTAAACTAACAGTTTGCTATTGAAATGGCCATTTAGTTCGTGAGTTTTCCCATTAAAAATGGTGGATCTTTCCATAGTTTTTTTGTATGTTTACCAGGCCGGGTATAAGAAACCAATGATGGCGCAGAAATAGTGCCATGGTCAAGTTAGCTGGGATTAAAATTGGGTATGGTCGTCATCCAACCATTGTGAAAGGGATGTCAAACAAACGATTTCAAGAAGAATGGGTATAGCAAACCCCTATGAAAATGGTAGATGACATCCCCCAAGATTGGTATTTCACACCCGGTTTGCCCGGGCTCTATTATACTTGTATTCTACATTGTTATTTATATATATATATATATTGCATTATTATTTTTTGAAAGTATATGTTATAAAACTATATACTATATATAATTATTTATATAATTTGGCTACTTATTTATTCATTTATGTTTGTTTTTGTTTGTTTATCGGTTTGTTTGTTTGTTTGCTTGTGTGTGTGTTTCTTTGTTTTTGTTTGTTTCTTTGTTTTTGTTTGTTTCTTTGTTTTTGTTTGTTTGTTTGTTTGTGGGTTTATTCGTTTCTGTATATTAATTTATCTACATTTCGACCTCTGTTCCAAACCATTCAGCAGGGTAGTTGAATTGTTGTCTACGATGTTTGCCAATTTTTGCGTGGTATTTTCAAACTTGCAGCGTTTACAACCGTTTTTGGCTAAAATCGGATGTACTTCTATCCCGGTTCCGATGCTTTTAATAGCAACCCCGAAATAAATGGAAACCCGGAAATATGAAGTAAATATCATCCCATTCACATCATGGAAATATTCTTTGGCATCTTTTTCTTGGGTTCATGAAGGGTTCACTGAAGTTCACTGCGCAATAGATACCCTTAAAAAGCCGGTTGAACGAATCGTGGGTCCTAGCGACGTGGTCATCGACTTCTTGTCCTTGAACTCAGGGGTCGGATGTTTCTTTCTCCAGTCCTGGAGCAAAAGATGGACAGATCCTGCAGAAATGGAAGCGGATCCAGAAATGGGACCTACTTGAAACCGAGAACAATGGCGATCTTAAGGAGACTTTGTCGGGGATTGGGTAGACTACCAAGAACCTGCTTATGGCGATCCGGGGACCAAGAATGTGGTCCCAGAAAATATGTACACTCCAACCCAGACGATCGCCCACCACTTAGCTTCGGGATCAAATCTGCCACACCCTCATAGAAATCCCGATGGAAATCTATTGATGACCATCTAAAGGACTGAGCTCATGCAACCATGGTTACCCTCTGGTAATTTAACATAGCTATTGAAAATGACCATCTATAGTGGATTTTCCCATTAAAAATGATGATTTTCCATAGTTATGTTAGTTTACCAGAGGGTACTATTTAGAGGATCATCCCACTTAGTCTGGAATTATCCCACTGAGAAGCCCATCAAATCCCGTTACATCCCATCAAATCCCAGTAAATCATATATTAAAATCCCATTGAATCCCATTGAATGTCTCCTTAAACCACCATTAAATAGCAATAATTCCCATGAATTTCCAATGAAATCACCATTTACAGTGGTTAAACCTCATAAAATCACCATGAAATCCCTGGCAAAATCACCATGTCCCTAGTAAAATCACCATTTTCCCTAGTAAAATCACCATTTTCCCCATTTTCCCCAGGGAAAATCGCCATTTTCCCATGGTTTTCCCATGGTTTCCATCGTGCCCCATCTGCCCATCGTCGTCCCCGTCCCGAAAGTGCTGCGCCGCCAAGGACTCGCGTCCGGTGTCAGCGTTGGGCGCCAAGGCCACGCGGATGTCGTCGCGAAAGACGTTCACCTTGGACCATGGGAGGGTGAACGTATATATCTATATAGATTCTATTGATATATATATATATATAGATTAATATAGATCAATATATCAATAGATATATCTATATCTCTATATATCAATAGATCTCTATGTATCTATATATCTATATATCTATATATCTATTGAAATATCTATATAGAGATAGATATTTCAATAGATATATAGATATATAATGATATATAGAGGTATAAACCAACTTAGCTATCTTGGGGGCCTCAAATTGTAGAGATAGATATTTCAATAGATCCATCTATATGGTGTATAGATATCATATAAATGTGAAGACCATGAAAGATCATGTAGATGATATAGATAATGATATCTATAATCTATATATATATATATAATCTATAGATAATGATAGCAAAAATGTTGGGATATAGATGATATCGTAGATAGATATAGATGTAAATGTGTGTGTGTCTGTACTGTGCATATAGTTCCATTTGTTGAAAGATATTCAATATGTTTGTTCAAATAGAGGATTCAAATTCCGCGTGTTCGGATATAACTTGCGTAACCATCAAAAAATGAGTTGTTGCTGGACAACCATTTGGTGCTTTAGACCACACATTTCTGGTCATAGTGGGGATAGTTTATTCTTGACCACCTTAACTATGATGATAATTTACAATATGTATACGACAACAAAAAGTACTAAAAGTCCATATGATTTTTTTTTCATATAGTGATGTCAATAACATTTATGGAAATACTATATGAAAATAACATTTTTTTTGTATAGACTGATGTAATGCCAATTTAACTTGGATCGTTTGGAAATTTTGGAAGTCAGGGATCGCCACTGACCAACGGAATGGGATTGGTGACCAGCGGAAACACCAAAGCAGGAAGGGAAAACATCCCAAGTTCAACCATAAGCCATGACAAATCCCATTTTTTCGAGGATTGAACAACAACCATAAGCCATTTTTTGGTGTAAACCCACGTTCAACCTATGACAAATCCCATTTTTTCGAGGATTAAACAACAACCATAAGCCATTTTTTGGTGTAAACCCACGTTC
>Ga0126342_10008297_pt1 | contig 18599 bp, 14 predicted proteins | sample Cyp1metagenome_FD_92528 | JGI IMG/M metagenome (GOLD analysis project Ga0126342, IMG submission 92528) | Coral microbial communities from Lord Howe Island, Old Settlement Bay, Australia - Cyphastrea 1 metagenome | ecosystem: Host-associated > Invertebrates > Cnidaria > Coral ...
GTGGTGTGGTGGGGGTGTGGTATGGTATGTTGGGTATGTATGGTGTGTATGGTCGGTCTGGTATGGCATGTTTGGAAAGTATGGTATGTATGGTAGGTATGGTATGTATGGTATGAATGGTTGGTATTGTACGGATGGTAGGTATGGTATGTAAGTCTGTTGGGTATGGTATGTTGGATATGACAGTATGTATGGTCTGTATGGTACGTATGGTTACTATGTAAGGTAGGTATGGTATGTATGGCATGTATGTTTGGTATTGTATGTATGGTAAGTGTGGTAGTTATGTTTCATATATGTATGGTATGTGTGGTATGTATGATAGGTATGATAGGTATGGTATGCATAATGTATGCATGGCATCATTGGAATGTATGGTAGGTACGGTAAATGTTAAACACATGTAGTAGTGTTGTCAGAGTACACAGGTAGTAAATAGGCAGTAGATACATAGCACATGCATATATGACTATAGGTAGCACGTAGGCGTCACGTAGGTACTTTGAGGGAGTATGTGTGCTGCGTAGGTCGCCTAAAAGGTAGCATGTACATGCATGTACCTAGTAAATGCGAGGCTGGTAGTCAGAAATGCTGCAAAGACCTAGCAAATACAAAGCTGGACCTTAGAAATGCTGCCAATAGCTTGCAAATAGAAGGGAAGGGGGCGCTACCTGGGGACCCAACCCATTGGGGGGGGAGGGGGGGTGGAGAGACGGAGGACGGGACCATATATGACATGTATTTGTAATTATATATTGGTATACCAAGCTGAATACATGACCATAATTATCATAATTGGTATTAGTAAACAATGACATGACCATCTATCGGGTGAATTAGGACCCATAGCCATGGCCATTTGGTGATCTTTGACCCTTCCCATATCCTTATCCATAGGCTCCCGGCAACGCCCCGGTCCTGAAGGTAGTCAATGAGCATCGCAGCTGCAGATGCCGCCTCTTGACCTGTCAAACGAAAAGCCCGTCCGGTCACCCACGCATGTCATTTTATGATGTCCTTACACATATATATATATATCCAATGATTATATGATTATCATATCATGAGAAGTACAAATTATGATATTTCAAGTGATTCATGATATTATATAAATATATACACATACATGCGGTAAATTACCATTGTCATTGTTTCATATATACACATATATAATGGATAAATCATACTACTTAATCGACCGGATTTCTGTTTTGTGATGGGCGATAGACGCGGAAGGAGCCATTGCTTCATCCCACCTGTGAGCCATTAATTTTTGGAAACGCCTCACCATCCATGATTTTCCTATGGTCATATTTATTCGTCATTGCTCCCAGTTCATATTTATTCGTCATTGCTCCCAGTTGCATGTTGATGTTGATGTTGTTGCTGCTGCTGCTATTCTTCTTCTTCGTGTTGTTAGTCATCCGGAAAATCGCGTAGCCCAACATCACGGCGATGACGTAAATGGGGTGTTGTTTCTTCCGTTTTCAGACGATAGCTGGATGAAATCTAGTGTTGGTTTCTAGATCCCATCTCATCAATTAATATGCATTAATCTCTTATAAATATTGGTCTGGTAATATACATGTGCACATACATATACATACATGTATATATATATATATAACTAGAGCCAAGCACCAATAAACATGCTGTTTTACCCTCTGATTTTCGTTCATTTACCATTTCCCTCGGTGAGTTGTGTCGTGTCCTCCCTCCCTGGCACCATCGCCGGTGTCAAAGCTCTTGCGCGGCACTTTCACAGCCACATTGGCTCCACCTCGCTGCTGGTCATGGCACTCTTAGGTTTCCGGAGGTTTCCGTTTTGTCATAGGGGTACCACCAGTCATCATCCATTTAGAGCTGGGATGTTCCATGAAATAAACAAGCTAGCTATTGGGGTACCCAAAAATGACTATGGAAACCAACATGAAACCAATCAAACATGCAAACATTATCATGTTTTGTTGAAGAAACATGTGTCAATGCATGTTTTTGAATTTGAGGCTGACATATCATTGTTTATGAGATATTGCAGCGTTGCTCCCTGGAGCCAGAAATACCTTTAGGGGAAAACTGGGTAGATCAAGAGGTGAAATGTCCTATTTACCCGTATATTTCCTTTTTTGTTCCATCAAACATGTTGCAAACTATGTCATTTTTATTCAGCTGCAAAGGCGGGGAACTACAACCCAAAAACCTTGGATGATGCTGTGACCGGGGGTGCGCAGCAATGCCGCTGCCAACTGGAAGCAAAATACCAAGCTGGGGCTCGCGCAGTACTTTCCTTCACAAACCAAGCCGAATCCTCCTGCGACGAAATAGGCAAGATGGACAGAAAGCATAATAAGCGGATTAGTATTAGTAAGAATCACAACTACAAATCAATAGCACCATGATTAGTAATAGTATGTCATATTAACCAAGTTCAACATGATGATTTCACAGAATCGTATAGTAATGTTAAAGTAAGATAGTAATACTATGTTATGTTGGAAAGATGAACAACGAACATTAAAAGAAAAACATTTAAACACATGTTAAAACAATGAGTTAAAATAGATCTATATAGTCGATGTGTATATATATATATGTATATATATATATATATGTATGTGTATATATATACAGTATATATATCTACAATATTGGCACATCAAAGCATCTCAACAAAACATCAACACAGATCCGGCGCCTGAGCCCAGAATCTGCGATGGCTCCACCGAGAGATTCTCCGCAGGGACCAACCAATGCTCCTTTCGACCCAGCCGCAGGATGTTTCCTCAGCGGAGGAGCGGCGCCGCTATAAACGCCACAAAAAACGGTTGGATAATGGTAGTTTTATGGGAGTTTCAGCATCTTATGGTGATCTTTATGTTGAATATGGTTGAATTTTTCATGGGTTTTTGGCTGATTTTATAACAGACCCTCTGGATCCCTGTGGCAATTTGTCACAGTTTGCGAATTGGTATAGATAACAGATAACTCATTAGTTCAATGACCCTAACAATAGATGGCTAAGATTAACCCTTCTACACGTGCCCTACGTCAACCCAACCATTTTTCGAAACCCAACTGGGGGTGGTTTTGTTTTGATCTGGTCAAATCATCTCATCGAAAAACTGCTGGTAAATGAGTATCCTGTTCATCATGGGCTAGCTCGTAATTCCCAATTTCCTCGTTGATTGTGTTTACGATGTTTAAGATCCTCTGTTCTCCCTTTCTACTGGTTAGTTTAGAACGGATTTCCCAGTTCGTGGATTGTGAAAATCATCAATATATAAAGGACAACCGCATATAATCATCAGTCGACGGGGGGGTTGAACAGCTAAGCTGGTTTAATATGGTCTACAGGCAATGAGGATAACTATAGCATATGGCAGATATATCTATAGAATTCTACAGATCTACAGTTCCATACTGGGGTTTATAAACCCAAAAAACACCACTGTGTGTGGCGCCAGCTGGTTTGTTCAGTCCTGACGTCAGTGAACGAGGCCAAGACAATCCGAGACACGCCAGGCCTCTTTTGGTTTGCTGCAGTTGAAGATCATGCCTTGGATGAACACCCATTGATCCCGTTGCTTTTTCTGGGGGGCAGGGGTAGCCAATAACTTGACCAACACGCGTCAACGAATATGTGTGGGGCACCAGTTTTGATAAGTAAGTCCCCATTGTTGATTCTGAATCCCATTATATATATAACTATGTATATATCTGTATGGATACAGGCATAGAGTAAAATTGTAAGAAGATGCTTACATCACATCCCGGTCATACCTCCTGAGAAGCTGCGGCTGGATCCACAGGGTTTATCTATCATTGTCTACAAGTACTACAAGTATGTAAATCTTTATGTACATAAACGTGTATATATATATATAGAGAGAGAGAGATAATATGTATACATATATAAATCCTCATAAAATCCCACATCGACCATTTTCAAATGAGACCTTTGCATCCATGCACCGGTCTTGGTGGTGAATGCTGCTTCCGATCTCAGCTCTGAATCTTCATAGGCCTGGAGACTCGGTGGCATTGAACTCATGACACAGGCCTTCGTTCGAACATAAGACGGGTCATTGAAAATTCTGCAAGGAGATTGTTTATTCAAATGCAAGGATATTGTATGCAAGATGCAATTGTGATGTTCAGCGTTTAAACATGTTTAAACCTTAATATACCATAGGTATCCAAAATTCCATGCACAAACCCTAGGGTACACAAAAAGATGGATGTGGAAAACCCATATGGTTTCTCCAGGAAATTCATCATCTACGAATGGCGAAAAAAATCGACATCGAACTGTTAGTTTACCCAAGGGTATATTGTTTGGTACCGTGGTCCAATGGTTGTGTAAACAGATCCCACCTCTAGTGCATGAAGCAGATCCCACCTCGGCTTCCGGCAAAATGCCTAGAAAACCTTCTCGGAACTCTCGGGTTGCAGGACGCATGTTGTCCTTGGCGACTTCTAGAGCTGGATCACTACAAAAACCACCTGTCGTCAGATAGGTGCAAAATGTCTTAAGTCATGTGAAAAAACAATGTTGAAACCCATGTGCAACCAGTTGTACTATGGTAAATAATCATCCACTCATTCCATCAGAATTATGTAGCAATCCAACAACAACATGAATGTAACTCATACCTAAAACTGGTCTTAAAAATACTCTTTACATGACCATCTATCACCAAGACACAGTGCACTATTGAATAGACTAGCATTCAATATGTTACTAAACAAAACAACTCTCGCTACTGTATGATTACATATATGTAGCTATGACAGCTACGTGTGTGTATATATATATGCAGACTGAGAGATTATATTATATTAAATGTTATATTATATATTATATCAAATATTATGTCATCTATTATATTATAATCATATCCCATAGGATCCATGTATGCTATATATGGTAACATGGATCCCATCAATATACCCCCAATGTTAGCATATATATATACCATACATGGATCCTCTGGGTATGTGTATATATAAATATAATTAAATATATATATATATATATTCGTAACGCCAGGTATATTACATTTTGTCCAAGTCTCAAGTCCTGGTGGAAGTATCGACATGGCATCAGGTGGAGCAATCTCCTAAAGGCTCGCGCTTTGCTTTCCCGACTCAACCACCTTGAAATAGTAACTATTTAGATATAATAATATACAATATATATATATACATATAATATTTACATACTTCGTGCTTACAACGTAGATATTTTTTTATATTTCATAATATGTGGGGATAGGTGACAACAAGGTCATCTTGAAAGTCAGGCAGAATATGACAAACTATCCTTGCAAAATAATTGTTTGTAATTAGAACATCTGGGTCTGCGACTTGTGTCACAAAAAAGGGGGGCGGGACCAAATCTTAGTGACACATAAAATTCTGTCCTCTTCAAAGACAGCTGCCGCAAACAAAAGAAACAATCTTGTCCATAAAATTCCATAAATATATGTGTCGATCGATATTCTCTATAAGTACAAATGGGGAAACATCATGAAACATCGAACAAAACTGGATATCGTCCACGGTATTTGCTGATTGGTTTTCCTTAGTTCACTGTTCACAGGATTTCCCGGAATGGATGATTACAATCCCGAATATATCGGGTGGGTGGAAAAAGGGCCGAAACAGAAAATCAACAGGGCCAGGTCCCAGCCACTGCTCAAACTCTCTTCATTACCCTATTTGATAATTTTATCCCAAGTTCAATGGCCGCTTATTTTTTCCCATTTGTATCTATATTTGTTATGTCTCATTACACCATTTGGTAATTCGCAATGGAACATGAACCGTTTGCAGATTATTTATGAGGATTTACCTACTAATAAATGCTGGTTTTCCGTATGTCAAAAAAACTGGAGGGTATATCCCATTATGCCATGATATTCCCCCTTGCAACTGCGCACCTCCTGAATTCTCACACCAACCTGAGCGCGAAACACGGGCTGGGCCCGAGCCGTGACTGGAACTGGGTCGGGTGCTGATACAATCTGCCGATTGGGTTTGTCTGAAAATACGGTACCCCAAAATATGAGGCCGAATCATTTTCCCTATGAAATGGCCATCTGGAGGATGTACATGGATATACTCTCATTTGCAGACACGCCCAATTAAATTGTGGCTGGTTCATCACGAAAACCCGAATTTTTGGGAGGTAAATCGCGATAATTAAATAGACTATCACATGCTGGATTCCTCAGCTCTTGTGGCTTCAGAACCAGTATGCCGCGCTACTTCTTGTGGAACGACTGAGATCGAAAAAATTGACATCCCAGAATCTCATGCCACTTGCATACTCTAGTTCAGCGTTGAAACTTACTTGGCAAAAAACTTAAATTAATTCATTTATCATTACACAAATCACCTATCTATTCAGCGGATCATGCAATGTGTATACAGAATTCTCCTTCACTGCAGAACTTGCCTTGGCATTGGCCTTGAGGATTCGGAAGTATGAAAGTGGGAAGGATTATCCCATATATTATGGAAAATAAAACATGTTCCAAACCACCAAGTATACTATGAATTAGATCACATAGCTATTGAAAATGACCATTTATAGTTGTTTTACCCATTAAAAATTGCGATTTTCCATAGCTACGTTTGTTTACCAGAGGGTATATCATAGGAAAAAAAAAAGGTCCTGACGCATCACCGAATTAGTGTCCAAACCACCTGTGAACACTTTTCAGACACGCCCGGTCTGCCCAGCAGCCAAAAACTTCTCAGAATCATCAAAAAATTGACAGCCTCAGTGCAAACATGAGTCAATGTGGATCCAAATGTGCCAAATGACCCGAAACCTCTGGATCTTCTGGGATCTTATGTCTACTTAGTAGGTCTACTTTCGATTGATTACATTTCACTCATACCGTGTACGCACCTATATAATTCATGGTAGAATTCATGATGGCAGTTCAAACCCGCGGGCGGCAGGCGCCCGATTGCAATTGGTTCAGGCAATTTTGCAATCCAATCTGATTCGTCATCTCTTGCAAGTACACGTCAGGGTACAGCAATGTGCATCAATATCCTATGTATAGTTTGTTGACTGATGGAATCAGTTTGTTGACATTTAGTCCTTGGACCATGAAAGAAATATGAACATGTTTTTGTGTGTGTATACATATATATATATAATCCCCCTTGGAAGTTAGCCTGGGGGTAATGCCCCCTGATTTGGTACAGAAACAGCTTACACAATGGTACTAGGCCCTTCATTTGGTACTAGTAACTCCAACGGGGAATATATATATATATATTTATACGGCAAATGCCTGGGCTTTGCCCGGACCCGCAATGACGACAGGCGACGCATCATCATCATCATCATCATCATCATCATCATCAGAATTAAACCCTTATTGAAGATCTCCAATGAATGTAGAAGTGTAACGGGGGTGGGAGAATTAAACCCTTATTGAAGATCTTCAATGAATGTAGAAGTTTAACAGGAGCCCAGGCGTTGCGTATATATATAATATTATATATATATATATTTAATATTATATATATATATATATATATTTAATATCATATATATATATTTAATATTATATATATATATTTAATATTATATATATATTTAATATTATATATATATATTTAATATTATATATATACAATGTACGGAAACGGCTTATTTGCACGCAAAAATACTTGTCGGCAAGTGGTCCGGCCTCACACGCTTGGACATGAGACAAACGTTCGAGAGAGCCTGCATATACAATGTATAATCAATACTATATATCATACATGTAGCTATACAGATTGAGTTTACATTTGGATACATTTGGTGTAATACATAGTCATATATATATTTATATAATCAATACATATGCCATAGCTTGATACAGTACATAGATTAACGATAGTCGTATCTCACCTCTCGCCAAGCAACGAACCAGCAACATCTCAGCCGCAATTGGAGATGAACCAGACTTCCTAGGGACGGTTTATCCTAAATTGGGGGTGCGGTTTTACCCACATAGCTGGATGGTAAAATAAGGGAAAATCCCAAAGAAAAATGGATGAAAAATGGACCCCTATGACTTAGGAAACATCCGTTAATACATCCTGTAAAAAATCCTTGGTGCGCCATGTGTTAAAATGCTAATCATGTCAACCCTAGGCCCTGGAAAAAATAAACCCTGACGCGAATTTTGCGGGGGTTACCCCCAAAAAAGTGACACATTACAAAATTCTTACCCCCTATTGCTAAACTGGAGGGGTTGTAATCATCAATGTGTTATTTTCATCCCGGTTAAGATCATTCGGAAAGAAGGGCGACGTTGGTCTTATCGTCTTCCTGAGCTTTGGGTCACATGGCACAGGTGTCACAGGTGTGGCTGTTCAATGGTTGGGGTGGGGTAGGTGGGGTCCGGGATGTTGATGTTCACTGGCATTTTCAAACCAAGGGCCCATATACGCGTTGAACAGGGGGTGAGGTGGGGTGGGATGTTAACTTTTACTGGCACTTGCAAACCTTCTAATATGGCCCAAAAAGACTAGTACCTCTTCAGATCCCGACACGTTGACTATTCTGGTCGCACATTGTTTGGATATGAGTCTCACATTGTTTGGAGTTGCAAACGAGCACATTTGGGAGTTGCAAGCGAGCAAAATCTGGAGTCACAAGCGAAACATCGCCCTTCAATGATCTTCAATGTAAGTTGTTGCTGTATGTTGCCGCAACATATGCCTTCATAGTTGGGGCTGTTGTTTATCCCGTTTTGAAGACCAACGCGAAAAACGACTCCAGTCCGACCAATTCCAAGTGGCAAAGTCACGGGTAAGAGCAATGGCTGCATTGGAGCTAATTGCTCAACGTGCTGATTGAAGTCCTCGAAGGAATCCTCCGTCGTCGGATCCAAGAAACCGAGAAGAGTCTGAGTTCTGGCGCAATGCTTCAAGATTGGAGCTTTCCCCGGGTCCGAACATATCTGACATATCTTGGCTTGAGTTTTCGGATAAGTTGGAAAACCCATTACTATACTTATATTTACAAATTTTAACAATAAACCCAACAGTCCCACCAATGATTGTGATCATTGATTAAAAACACGTACTGTACTCTAAAATTGGATGTTTACCCTCTGGTAAACTAACATAACTATGGAAAATCATCACTTTTAATGGGTAAATCAACTATAAATGTCCATTTTCCATAGCTAAAATCTCTGGTCCCCCAATTTTGACCCACAATGGGGCACCAATGCCACCATGTCACGTCGGCCATGATGCAACGGATGGAGTCCCCTTCACAAACACTTCCCACCTCGGCCGTTGCCACGTGTTCTTCATAGAAACTGAAGTTAGAGTGGTATGAGTGTATGGAATTATCTCAAAATATCTAAAATAATATTATATATGTATGTATATACATGTAATATTGTGTATGTGTAAATATGTATGTAGGTATGTATGTATGTAATTGTATGTGATTGTATGTAATTGTATGTAATTGTATGTAATTGTAATTGTATGTAATTGTATGTAATTGTATGTAATTGTATGTAATTGTATGTACTTGTATGTACTTGTATGTAATTGTATGTAATTGTATGTAATTGTATGTAATTGTATGTAATTGTATGTAAATGTATGTAATTGAATGTAATTGAATGTAATTGTATGTAATTGTATGTAATTGTATGTAATTGTATGTAATTGTATGTAATTGTATGTAATTGTATGTAGTTGTATGTAATTGTATGTAATTGTATGTAATTGTATGTATGTATGTAATTGTATATAATTGTATGTATGTGTGTATCATCATATACCTTTGATACCAGACATATATTACATATACTTCAAAAAACATATACATTCATACGGCTATATAAGGTAACATGTACATTTGACATTTAAGTGGTGGATGTTTTGGTGGGACGGTGAAAAATTCTTTACGACCACTCTCGGCCTTTGCATCGACCCGCGTTTCCTCAAGTCTGCAAACAGTGCGTCCCTTCAGCGACAAACATTAAACATCATGAAACACATTAATATCTTGGCTTCAAGTTCTTTTTCAAAAGGGCACCACAACTTCGTAGAGCTTCAATCAATAAATCACACTGAAAAGTCTAGCACAGTTTCCCGATCGCCAGCTTGATCGCCAGCATCAACCAAGAGTCGTAGGCTTTCAATTCGGGTTTCACCTGTGAAATGCAGATCTCCGAACCACCTTTCGCGTGCAACGGCAGCACAAAATCCTGGGCAATTGCGGAGATGACTTTTAAAGGGGCACTGGGACCAAGGTTTATGGATGGCTAGCCGGATGGATTGACGGATAGAAATATGATGAAATATGAATATGGATGGATAGAACAACTACACTGATAAATTGAAGATTAATCAAAAAGATAGATCAACGGACACTTTGTTGCATGGACAAATAGAAGAGATACAGAGATACAAATAGATAGATGGACACAGACATATGTGTATGATCAAAACCTTACCAGTGCAGACTGTTCTTCTTTGGACGCACATGCTGTCGCGTGGTGTATCATCGTGTCAGAATACTTACCTGGTGATGAAACAAAGCGCATCATGGCGGGCTCTGTTGTGGTAAGTCTATACTGTGGAAGGTTTGAATGATGTGCATGTCAATTCAATTTAAAACAACAAATACACAATACATACCGTGTTCGAAGCTGTTCAAACAGTGATAATAATCATTTTGCAGGAATATGTATTATATAGTGTATATATATATATATGTATGTATGTATATATTAATGCAATGGTTTGTGTGTTCTTCGAGGTCACTAATACACATACCTACGTAAAATGAAATATTGCATTGCATGCATGCATGCATGTCTGCATGTCTGGGTGTTTGTATGTCTGTATGTCTGTATGTCTGTATGCATACATGCAATTAGTTGATGGGTGTATGTACTGGATGCATGCGCTGCCAGCAGGTAGTGTCAGGCCATCTCCATTCACTACATCTTCAAACTCGGACTTTTTGCATCACGTGAGGCACTAAAAAAACAAGACATGAGGAGCTGACCATTTCTATTCGGCGTTTCAACTTGTGGTTGACTATGGATTGAATCTATTGACTTCCAATTTATACACTATGTATACTCATTCCATAAGATACATGGTACTGCAATGCCGTTGGCTTATCTACAGAAGGGTTCCATCATTCAGCATATCACAGCAATGACGAGCACTTCTGAAGCACACATGTCTCATGATCCTCCGTTTAACCCGTTGGTTCATCAACGGTGGAAAATTCCCCATGTTCCCTACAACGGCAATGTTGGGGCTATAAGCCATTTTCAGACACACCCATATATCATCGTACATCATCATATATCATCCTATTTAATATATCATCATATGTCATCATATATCATCATATATCAGCGCATGTCATCATATATCATCATATATCATCATATATCATATTGTTGGTTCTATGTCCAACTAAATTCCAATCATGTCGCATTGATCTCCCACCAGAAATCTCCGAAAAAAAGAAAAAACAAATAAAAACAACACATCTTCGATAATATTGCGGCTGGGCAACACAGGAGAGTCCCAGAAGTTTGCTCAGAGCTTTCGATTCTTGTTGGCTTTGCGCCTGAGGTGGATCAGTGGATCGCATGAGTTGGCTCTGTGTGTTGTTCGATACTTCACAAAAGGATAGAAGCCAGGTACCCCCGGGCAATTGAAAACAGTTTGCTATGGAAAATGGACCATTTATAGATGATTTAAGTGCTAACCATGTTAATTGTCCATAGCTATGTTAGTTTACCAGAGGGTATTTCAGCGTTATGGTGATGAACAAACACATATAACTACACAGTTGGTGATAGCAATGGGGATTCAGCCAAGGTGAACCCCCTTTTTTGTAAATCAGCGCTCCAAAAGGGCGAATCTTAACAACCGACAACCACTAAAACATAATCGTCTGATATAAAGGAGGTTTCCTAAGTCATAGGGGTACCCCCAGTTCTCATCCATTTTTGTTTGGGATTTTCCATTATAAACCATCCATTTTGAGTACCCCCATTTATGGAATCCCCCATAAAGGAGCCAAAGAATGGTGAGTTTTTGCAAGTTTCCATAAAGGTTCAATGAGCTCCTGAAGTTCATAGGCTGTTTCAAACGATGTTTGAAAATCATGATCAGCCTGTCATAGAAACACCGACACCATTATCATTACCAAACATAGATCAAACCCTCATATATAAACAATTGTAAATTATGTTTGTTTGACACATCTGTGATGTTGTTTGCTGACTCATGTTGACTCCATACTGCAGGGACCGGCGTTCTTAACTGGAATTGTCAGATTCCAGTAGCATCCAATCGAGCTCAGCCTGGTACAAATAGAGCTGAAGGTTCATACGGTTGATCATGAAAAATGACGCCTCGGCAATATGGCGTATGTGGTCAACCTACGACAATGGCGCACTGCAAGCGTTCAGTCACTTATGTCTCTTGCACCGGGTTTGAACATGACTCATGGATGAATCAGAAAATGAATTGTAGCTTGTGAATGATGACAATTACACCAACGATGACAAGAACGTGATGCTGAGGATGAGGATGATGGGATCATGCGGCAGTGGTGGTGATGAAGCGATGAAGCTTTAGATTCTTTAGATCACTGCTATCAAATAGTTGTGAAACCGACATAGTCTGGTTGGTGATATACCTACCCCTCTGAAAAATATGAGTTCGTCAGTTGGGATTATTGTTCCCAACTGAATGGAAAGTCATAAAATTCCATGGTTCCAGTCACCACCAACCAGTAGTGGTTCACTTAGTTCACATTACACCCGCCCACTCGGCCATCGTACAACAGAGACAAGTGGTACCACCATATGCCCGATAAGCTCCTTAGGATCAAAAGAACGGGAACATGTGGGGAATAAAAATGGGATTACTTGAGGATTTTTCCTGAGATTTTGAAGGATTTCATGAGAATTCATGGAATTTCATCGGGATTTCATGGAATTTAATGACGACATTTTTGGGATTTCATGGTGATATCCCATTCCCGGATCAGATCATGAAATCCAGAGCCAGGAACAGATCAGCCCCACAGTCGTAAATCGAAGAAATCGAAGATTTTTGGGTTTAGGTGGGGCTTATGATCTGTATGGCTCTATGGGATTATATATATAATATGTATATATATATACTATGGTTATCTATGGTTGATCTGTGGTTGAGGGTACACGATCATCTCGGGGGACGGCTATCCCAACCATAAATCCCATAGTCGTGTTGAAAAACCCTCTGTGGTCCCATAAAATACTGCCGGGTTGAAAAGGATTCCCAAAAACTGCCATCATAATCTTCAGTATGGGTGGATATGGGTAGTATAATCCTCGAACTAATCATCAAGCAAGAGGAGTCTTGGACACTGCTCATTTTGCTCATGAAAACAAGAAACATGGGGGAAACAGTCCTTTTTCCCTGCCTCCACAAGCCCCTGATTGCCTGCTGATCTTGCTGAAAAGCACACTAATGATTTTCACATGATATGGGGCTGTCCGAAGTCATAGGGATGCCACAAATCATCCAAGTCATGGATGGCCATTTTATATCGTATTGAAACCTATGGTGACTTGGGGATCCCCCATGACTTCGGAAACCTATGAAACCTGAGATAAACCACAGGCCTTTTTGTGATATCGACATCGGAGGACGACATCGGGGGACGACATCGGGACATGTTGAAGCAAGATCACCATCCCAATCAGCTCACCATAAACAAGGATTTCCATAGTCATGGGGATACCCCAATAACTGGTTGCTTTCTTTCATGGAAAATCCCAAACAAAAATGGATGATGACTGGGAATACCCCTATTTCAGGAAACCTCCAGATGAACATGTGTCGATGATGGTATGGCACCAAGCTGTCAACTCTATCCCTTCAGTTTTCCAGATATCATAGACGATCAGGAGGGACCACTTCAAGTACATGAGAAACCCTAAGGCCAATCATACCCTGCAAAAACATGAATTAGACATCTATATGTTTAACATACATCTCCATTTGGAGCAAAGTATAACTAATATAAAACCAAAGTATCAACCATCCCTAATGTTACCATAGATGGGATGTACAGAATCATTGCCCAATGGTAGTTCTACCCTGATCTCCAAATTAAACCTTTAGACACACCTGTATCCAATGAAGTTTACCCATTATGGGCCGTAATACTCCCTCAACAAACCAGTTTTTATATATATATATAGTTATAAAATGTTATAAGTCCCTAACATTAATCAATCAACTATGTAATCATATTGTACTTATAACTAGATTATATGTATATATATAATAGTTAATTAGTATCACTAGACTTATATCAACTAAGGTATGATTTAGACGACTTAGATTTTCTTTGAGACCTAAACTGCATTTTTTTCCCCACGCCCAATGGTCGGTCATCGAGTCACTCGATAAAGACCATCTGGTTGACGCTCCTCGCCTGGCGGGACAAGGGGACAAGGCCCTGGTTGCTGCTTGAGGCTGATGCTGGGATATTTTTTGAAGCCATGACTTATATGACTTAGACCCTGATAGATGTTGATATTGATAGATGTTGATATATGTTGGGAATTGGCCATCATTTTTGGATGTTGATGTTGGAAGACCATGAAAGACCATGATAGACCATGTGTCTGAAAATGGAATAGATTGGAATAGTATACCAGCAAAATCCAGCAAACAACTCCATTGTCATGACATGTTTCAGGAAATTATGACAAGCCATGATGAATCACATTCATTAACCACCAAGAAAAGGTTTCGTTCCCAATATGTTCAAAGAAGCACATATTGACTATACTAATTGTCGATGGGATTTAACGGGATATCAATGATATATCAATGAGATATTAATGGGATTTGATGGGATTAAATAGGATTATAGGGGTGATAATGGGATTTAATGGGATTTCAGGGGATATTCATGAGATTATAGTGGGATTTAATTGGATTTAATAGGGGATACTATTGGGATATGAATGTGTACAATGGGTATATCATTTGCTGAATGAATTTCATCACAACTCACCCTAAGTGGATTTTTGTCATTTTGGAGAGTCCCATGTGCATTCACCATCATTTCAATCGTGACATCGCGACGTGATGCCGCTAGAGTTTATGCAGAAATCTGGGACTATGCTCAAGTAAATCTACCATCAATCTATCATCTGGAAGCACCAACACTCTGGAGAAACAGGTGCCAACACATTGAGGTGTTTAGGAACTTTCTGGGCAGATTGAAAATCTAGGACCCACCAACCTGCAATGTCAGCCACTTTGGGGGTGATGAGGCATTTCTAGCCATCAACCTGGGCATGAGGCCTTCAAATGGTTCCTACTACGATGACAATGCTCTGGATAAAGTCTAAACTAAACAGTACGCGCTGCCAAAAAAATTGACTGCAGTGTGCAACATGATCTCATCCAATAATCCCTGCCCTCAGGATCATTAAAGAAACCTTCAAGCTGAACAAATGGTTTGTATATATTCCTATCATTGCTCCATATTATTTTACTCATATGGCTTTTCTTTGTGCACTCTGGATTATGTATTGTGCAAGCCTTTTCGTTAGCCATCGACCTGTCTACCCTGGAGCCAGCCTTGATCATGGTAGACGAAATTGAAGATCATGGTCAAGTGTGTAGCCGTCGCGCAAAATGCAAAGGCGCAATAGTCTCAGTTGATAGCATTCACTTTGGTAGGTCATGGCATGGGGAACGGTCTCAATATGCTCGAGAACAAACTAGGAAAACTAGATAAATCACGATGATTTCACACGCGGCATGAAATTCCATGCACAAGTAAATGTATGGCATGCTTGTACCTACATCATGTTGGTCAATGTTATTTGTACATCGAGCATGTGCGCATGAAAGCACCTATCATTCTCCACACTTCCCAGCAGAAGGTTGGCTCACTGGGACCCACTGCGATGAGAGCTGAAGTTCGACCCCCTTCATTTCGGAGCCAGGTAGGCCTATGACGCCTGGTACAACGTTTTCAAACGACAACTCGGTTGCCAAAGAGCATGCTGGATGGAAGCCGATGAGCATTACGCCATAGCAAAACTGCGAAAACGACCTGGAGCAGCCATGGCTGTGGAAATTATGGGGATCTCAGGGACCACAATTGGGACATCTGCTGCCGAAATGGGGCAAAACCATGGCAAAACCATGACGGAAGATGATCCATTGGACGAGAGGACCGAGCAACCTGACCAGCGTTTTTGGATGCACCATTGGATACCCTTTAAAGTCTCCAGCCAAGAACATATAGAACATACGGTGGATGGGCCAGCGAAATCCAAATCACCAGTTCATATGGTGGTAAACATCCCATTATTTATAGGCTTTCTACCATTTTATCCCATTATTTATAGGCTTTCTACCATCCTTTTGGTGGTTTATCGGATGGGATTTGGAGATACCCTTGGCCTCGATAAAGTGGACAAGCGAAACTGGCGCGGCAGCGCGGCAGGACCAAGATGCGGTTGGGTCCCAAAAGAAATGGATGAAAATAAGGCCCAGCTATAGCTGAGTTGGTCGATTATAAGCATTCTTTTGTTTGGTAGTTGCAACTAATAGTGGCTTGGAAAACAAACAAACATAACTAGGAAAAAACAACCTTGTAGTTTCGGATAGTTTCGGATAGTTTCGGATAACCAAAATCCCATATAAAATCGCACTGATAGGCGACAACAAATCACTGCAGCCACTACATACTTTGTGTGGGATGTCGAGAAACCATATGTGACATAATCAAAAGATGCTATCCTATATGATATGGTATGGTAATTCATGCCATGGGAATCCTTACAATGCGCAGCATGGTATGATATGGTATATCAACTCCCATGAATGGAGGGATTGCCATCTCCATTGATGCAAAAGTAAACCAAGGGGTCCAATCATACATGCCTTCACTCTCTCAGGGATCGAGACCTTTCTACACAGTCTTGTTTTGTTGAAAGAGACTAATTACAGCTATGGCCCTTAACAGTTATAACTGACTTAAACTGACTTATAATCTCATTTAAATGATATGTAACCTTAGTTGCAGGAGCTTTAATACCATTAGTGACAATTAAGGCTTATAACTGTAATTATGACAAATGATATCTTTGAACAACGGTTTGGTATTTTTAATTCACCTCACATGTTCGTCCTTTGTTAAGAAGCCTGGTAGAACCAACCTATATCCGTATATGTATGTATAAATGTATATATATATATGTCTATACATATGATCATATATGGACATATCACCAATCATATTTCGTTGTATATTATGGGTTGTATATTGTGGGCTGTCTTCGCATATTATATATAATTATATATAATTATATATAATTATATATATATATAATCATAAATCATTCTATATGTATATGGTTTACAATCCGTTTACATCCATGTAAATATCCACGTTTACATCGCTGCCAGCAGCCAGCAGCCCCAAGAGAAACCAGGCCTCAAATGGTACCTGAACATTCGCGACGTAGGTGCTGACCTGGCCATGCTATGGGACTGACAATATACGTGGTGCCCGCTACGCAGATTTGTCTTTTTTCACATAGCTCTTGAAAAAAAATGCCATTGATAGTTGATGATTTTCCAGTTCGCTATGTACAGCTTACCAGAAAATAATGTTAGCAATAGTGAACTAGAGTTTTTATTATTGATTAGTGGTACTCCGGGAATTTCATGAGGTTTTTAGGGTAACTTTTCATGGCACACGAATTCCCACCATCACAAGGGAGACATCAATGGCTGGTATCAACCGAAACAAAATCTGTGGATGGTGCCCCCTGCCGTGATGTGAATGTTGGTTTATAAATCCCATTAACTAGTTCGTTATATCTACCATATAGTTAAGCTAGGCCCCTTGTCAGGTAACTTAGCTATCTTCTTGGGGGCCCCATCCTGTGTGGATTATTGTTCTACTAAAATGGCACCTAATGAACAAGAAATCGACGTGTTTTGGAGAACCGCAACAAAAATGTCGCAGTGAAAACTTGTTGTGAAACGACTTGAACCTGGGGAATGTCTCATATCGACCCAGCTATGTCCAGCTGACAACATGGCCGGGATCAAGCTGCGATCGCAGGTCCGAGTGGCCATTGTCAATGTCACAGCGATAAATGTCAACATCTCTAACAGAGCCCCTCGAGTTCGCAAGCTTTTCAATAACCTGAGATCGAGACAAAGAGAAGAGCCGCACCATTTTTGTCAAAAACAAAGAAGCTGCTGGTTTCTTGATGATTCACTCAGGAGTTATTAACTAACACTTATGTTATTATATATATATACACATATTTATGCATTTATATATATATTATATAAATATACATATACATATATATATATACGCATAGTGGGGGGATGGTTCTGTGTTAACCAACCGTTATATGTTTTTTACACTTCTCATTTCATCTTAGAGGCATTTGACATCCTTCAACATGATGTGACGTCCGAGTCCACCGGCTGTGACGATTCATTTCTGGATTAACAGAAAAGCGATAGCGAAGTGCATA
>Ga0126342_10008298_pt1 | contig 18599 bp, 14 predicted proteins | sample Cyp1metagenome_FD_92528 | JGI IMG/M metagenome (GOLD analysis project Ga0126342, IMG submission 92528) | Coral microbial communities from Lord Howe Island, Old Settlement Bay, Australia - Cyphastrea 1 metagenome | ecosystem: Host-associated > Invertebrates > Cnidaria > Coral ...
AAAAGTAATATGTATGTATATATATATATGTATTACTAAAAGTAATATATATATATATATTATTACTATTATAAATCATTTTTACATATGTATATATACACATATTGTTATAAATAGTACATATATATATACAGTATTAAAAAATTGTATATATATATGTATTTGTAGTAGTATACATTATATATATATATATATATATATGTGTTTTACTATATAATTGTATACTATATTATATTTTATTTATATAGTACATTGAACGTGTATATATATATATATTACACACACATTTTCAATATATTCTACATACAATATATAAATATACCTATGTATGTATATGTATATATATATATGTTTTTTGCAAAATAGGGGTACCCCCAAATCATCCAGAACTAGACCATTTTAGAGTTGAAACCTGTGTTTTGGGGTTCCTCCATTTTAGGAAACCTCAATTTTTTCAAGGCCTTCCGCGAGCGAGGGAGACACATGCGATCTACAAGGTGGTGCTCCAGTTCGTTAGTTGGGGAGTGATGTTTTACCCTGTAAAAATGTGATTTAACCATCCAAGAATGATGTTGACGGATTTTAGCTGAATTGGTTGTGAAAACTGTTGATAGATTTTTGGCGGGTATATATTTTAATTTGGATATATACTTCTATATAATATCTCAGGAGGCAACATACAGGCTTATGGGTGAAGTAAACTCTTACACAATGGCCACTGTACCAACCAAACAAATGGATTTAAATAGCCAACAAAAAAGGGATTTAAGGAACATTAGCGGATTTTATCTAGTCAAATGGCAATGTCATGGGCATTTTGTGTTTCCCCCAGTTGTTTGATAAACTCATTGACTAGTTCGATATATCTAACATAAGTCCTAGTTATTGGAGTTATAAGCCAACTTAGCTAACCATAGGCCCATAGGCTACCACCTCGTACATTAATCCATACTATCCTATCAATATCCTGCTATGTCCCATTATGATGGGATTTATTAACCACTATTAACTACTATTAGTCAGCTATACATATTCCCTGATGTTGCTATCCCAGATTTGTTGGGTCTTGCGTTGTTTCGCAGCGTTGAGACTTCGCGTTTCCAAGGTGTGGAAAGCGGACAGAAGACTCTTGCTACGCCCAAGTAGTGCCGGGCTGTGACAACTCACTGTGATCCTGTGCATTGCTTTGGGTTGTGTTTCCATATGCTTCCTTAATTCTTGAGAAGTGTCTTATCTCAGATTCAACTGTCAATCATCATGACTAGTGTACACAAAAAAAAGGCATGATCCTTGAAATTTGCACTCGTTTCAAACACTCCACACCCATACGCCATCATTACTTGTCCAGGTACTACCCCCTCCCGTGATCACACGTGGCTAGCTAGGAAACTGGAGGTTTATAGCTCGGCAAAAACAACTGTGTAAATGGTGGGTTTTCTAGCTACGATGGATTACCGGAGGGCAACCTCCATTGATCACCATTAATCACCAATATTATAACCATTACTGGTTGGTGGTTTGGAACATGAATTTTATTTTCCATATATTGGGAATAATCATCCCAACTGACTTTCATATTTTCCAGAGGGGTTGAAACCACCAACCGGTTATCATAGCCACTATTAACCATTTTTCACCATTAATCATTAATTATTAACGACTATTAGCCACCTTTAACCACGATGAACCACTACAAACCACCATTGATCGAAAGATCCCCCGGCCTCCTTCTTTCGAAGTGAGGATTCCAACTTCTGCAGTTCCTGGATTTTAGAGATGCAGACGAACTTGATGGCCGGACACGTGGCCGTGGTGTCTGGGGATTTTCGTCAAAGATGGTTAAGATCTGGTCTATAACTTGGAATATATGGGATGTATATATCTGGGTAAATTATAACGACCTCACTACGACCTCACTGGAAATCATTGTTTATAAGGGAAATCATCCCCAAATGGCCTTAATTCAGGTCAGCTGGGGTTGGGCCCGCTAAGGAAGATGGGAGGCCTTAATTCAGGTTAGTGAAATATTGCAATTTTTCCAGATATATACATACAATCTGTGGATATGCTAAATTATTTAACAATTAGCTATCATTACTGGCTGGTGGTTTGGAATTCCGTCATATAATGCACCGTCCAACCGGACTATCACAAGGTCTGCGCTACATAGTGCGCTGTACAGTGCTGCTGATTTCATGCATGAGACCGAGTGCCAATGGGCACAGCAGCCGCAAAGTGACAAAGTGTCATCCTTCCCATTGACTTTCATATGTTTCAGAGGGGTAGGTATACCACCAACCAGTAATGATAGTTTTTACTGATTGTCAAATAGCTAGTACTTGGTGTATGGGTCAAAATGATGAACCATTTGGTGTTTTTCATGGTGAAACACGGAATCGGTCAGTTTACCTCTATGTTTCCTGACATGTTTGGTGAGCCACTATGAAATTTTCTATCTGTTCAACCATAGAAATGGGATGATGATACCGATACCCAATGACTATTATAGCAATCTATAGCACGTTTTTTTTCCATCGGGGTGAAACCACCAACCCACCTGAAATGAATGGTGTTCTTTAAGTTTAATATCAAATTGCGGGTCCAGAATGATACCCCAACCCCTTGACCCATCACAATTCCAAAGATCGAAAGAGGGGTTGGGTGAACCAACATCCAAAGATCATGGATGTATGTCGATATCCAATGTAGGACGGATGGAAAACAGCAGTTCATGTCCAGAACGCCATCCAACAAAAGATGCGCGAAAGTCAGGTTTTTGTTGGGAAATCCATCATCTGGTCAGGGAAACCATGCATGTCTCTCTGGGTATTTGCCAGAGGCCCTTTCTTTACCGAAGAAACCACCCAGACGTTTCTACGAGGTTCCAGATTCAGCAGCTAAACCGGTTGCGGTTGCAGACCATCTTATTGGTACCATCTGGTTATGGCTGACAGTTTGCCATGGGAAATGGCGTGGCCCATAGAAATAGATGGTTTATGATGGTTTACCGTTCTTAAACATGGTGAATCTTTCCATGGCAAACTGTTAAGTAACCAGATGGCACCGCCTTGTGCAATTCAAAGACTACTGTAATTGCTAAGAGAGCGAAGACAATGATGTTGCAAGATTCCGAGCTGTTTGACCTCAAGAATCCGAGCTGTTTTGAAAGCTTCATTTTCTGATTGGTGGTGACTGGAACCGTGGATTTTTTCTGACTTTCCATATATTGGGAATGTCATCATCCAAACTGACTCATATGTCAACTCATATTTTTCAGATGGGTAGGTATACCACCAACCAGTTGTTTTTTCTATGATTGAGAAGATGATGCCTACTCCTCAAGGTGAAGTAGCCAAGTAGTTGGCTGGGCGAGTGTAGATGACCCTCTGACGCCTCAGTGCTGTTTTTCATGTGTCTGGTATTGGGAGGCTTGCAGTGAGAGCTGATCGAACAACATCCCACAGATTCACATGATGGACATTTGGCTTTCCCACTGACTCAATGACTGGTTGGTGATTATAATGGTGATATTCAAAAATATCTGGTGATTATAATGGTGATATAATCTGGTTGATGATTGTGGATTATACTACCCAATATATTGGGGATTATAATCTGGTTGGTGGTTTGGAACATGAATTTTATTTTCCCCAATAGTTGGGATGATGATCCAATCTGACAAATATTTGTCAGGGGGGTTGAAACCACCAATTAGATGATGTCATGCAAGTTGACAAAACGATACGGCCACCTATCACCTCCTATCACCGCCGGACCAAGTAGTTGGAAAGAAAGGACCAGTTCTCCTTGAGTGCAGGGCAGATCATCATTGGTTGTATACCCATATGCCCATTTTAGATGGTTAAGATGACTGCATTTTGTTCCCAAACACCAAACCCAGTTTTCCTTTGATCAACGACATGCCGGACGGAATCATGACCCTTGACTTCAACCGACGTGCCAGGTGGTTGTGCGGAACTATACAGACAGGCCAGCTGAGGATTACCCCACAAAGTGGTGCCCCATAGTTGACTATTAACCATGTTGGTTGAGAAAGCTCCCGCGACTAGGGTTTTTGGTGTCTATAATAGTCTATAGGCAATGGCAATGGGGGCTGTAAATGAACAAACATAACTGGGGGGCACCAGGTCTATATAGGCTCTGGACCTGGGGATGGATCAAAACATATGGAGGTTTCCTAAGTCATGGAGGGTACCTCCATATCATCCAGTCGTCATGGGATGACCATGACGGACATCATTGAAACCCATGTGACTTGGGAACCCATGACTTAAGAAACCCACAATTATAGAAGATGATATAAATCCAACTAAATCCCTTAATCATTGGTTGCTTAATCACATAATATCACATATTTGGCGATGTAAACCTATGATTTCCATATTTTGGGGGATCAAAAGCCCCGTTGAACTCCTCGTTCTTGTCACGCCCAGGTTGTTGGCGTTGCAAGGTCCCTCCGAAACGGCGCTGCGCCGGAGCGTGGCAGGGAAATTTCTGAAGCTCCAAAGCCAGGTGCCTGCAGAGCCAGGCGGGGAATTCATGGGATGATATCATGGGTTAATATGATAGGTATATAGATCAGGTACAATAATATGATGATCCTATCCATCTATAATCATCAGGAATTTTGATGTTGATATCTTACCCATGACGGATCCATGGTGCTGGTAGAAAAATGCTAACATAAAGGGGTTTTTTGTTGATGGGATCCATGTTACCATTTTTTTTGAGATGATGGAAATCATGATATTACATGACATCCTGGCTGGTGGTCTGGAACATTTTTTATTTCCCATTTCATATATGGGATAATCCTTCCCAACTGACTTTCATATTTTTCAGAGGGGTTGAAACCACCAACCAGTTATTTATTGATGATCTATATATCATATTATCCATATGTAGCTAAGTTGCCTTGTAAGTGGCTGAATTCTATGGTTTTTGATAGATATAACTATAGACAACCAATTGCAGGCTGGAGACTTTATAATGTCAACCCCGGATTAATAAACGCCATAGTTTATTCACTAGGGGCTACTTCCCCAATAGTCAGACTTCATCTGACACTTTTTATGGTACCATATGGTACCCCCGCAATTAAGCAGCTGTTTGGGGTTTATTAATCCAGGGTTTATATTGTCTTAGTGTAATTTAAATTTTATTATATTTCCATGGTTGTTGGCTTTTAAACACATTAACTAGTGTGATATATCTAATATACCATGATGATGGCAAATTTCTGTTGTAATGGGAAAATGCCTACCGATTATATAGCTATAGATATACAAATCATGGAAAACATAATTTATAATGGTAGTCACCATAGGGAGATATCCATCATCAAATTACCATGGGATTACCATGGGCAATTTTAGGGGGGCAAATATCATGGTATTTTTCTTTGAGTATCTTGTCAGTAAAAAGTGATGGGAAAATGACAAACATAAAACACTATAGTTTAATGACAACATTCCAGTGAGAGTGAATGAACATATGTAAATGTTTCGTAAACATGGGTGAAAAACGTTTTGGAACATATTGTTTGCTGTTTTTGTAACAAAGATGCTGAGGAGGTAGCAGCTACAAAGCGAACAATTCGAAATGTTTCACGACTCGCCCGTCGAGGTGTTTTGGAGGCTTACCCGAAATCGGTGCAGCTAGGGACCCAGAGATCGACCGATCTTGGTGTTGCCCTCTGGTTATGACTAACAGTTTGCCATGGTATAGATTTCCCATAGAAATAGATGGTTTACCTATTAAACATGGTGATATTCCATGGCAAACTGTTAGTCATAACCAGATGGTAGGTTTTCGAACAGTGGAGGTTTTCTGCCTGATTATCACATGTTTCATCCAAGTCATAGGTTTTATCTCATAGGAACATCTATATGGTTTGGGGTGGTCCTATTGTTTGTTTGTGCAAGTTTGTATGGGAGACCTGCGGTCAGATTGGAAGCACTTTTTGGTAAATCATGGATGGGAATTCCTAGATGTCACTTGGAAATAATAGCAACATGTACTTCCTAAACTAATGTTACTTCCATCAATCAATGTTACTTGAAACTGGTCTGGGCAAATTGGAGAAACATCACTGGACAAGCCCATGGCCGAGGCTGGAACTCATCGAAGATCCACAGAAGCATCGGTCTCCCACCATTCAGGTGACAGCGGTTGAAATCGATGGCCGTTTTGGGGGTTTAGATGAAGATAATGTACGCAGATATGCACTATAGGGACCTCTGAAGTCCAAGTTAATGATACATATATATATATACATATAATATAACATATATATATATACTGTAAAACATCAAAAATTTATATGTCGGCAAGTGGGTGCGCTGAGTGGACGAAGGATTTCGACAAGAATTGGATACTTGATGGAAATATTCAGAATGTATCTGCATTGTATCCCCATGATATCATTATATAAATCAAAATCGCTAAGCCATGAAATTCCCTTGGGTTGGCTGAATTGTAGGCTTAACTTTTCAACAAAATCTCATTCTGGTTGGTTTTACTATCCCTATGGATCCATGGCCGCTGTCTGAGAAGCTACGGCGAACATTACTTAACCCAGTCATCATACCTCAGTCCCGTGTCCTCAGAAGGTACGGCTGGAACTACAGTGGCTCATCCCACTTACCCTCTGGTAAACTAACATAGCTATTGAAAATTGCCATTTATAGTGGATTTACCCATTAAAAATGGTGATTTTCCATAGCTATGTTAAATTACCAGAGGGTAAGTGGGTTAGTTCACCCCAGTTATAACTGGATCGTCCCTACTTATCCCATTTTGAACTGGGGTTATAACCCACTTCCGAGCCGTGGGATGAGCCACCAAGTAGGCTATTTCATTAACCCCGTAACAAATTGTTGGCTGCAAACATTCCCAATCTGATTGGTTAAAAATCCCCAGGATTTTCCATATACTCTCCGGAAATCATGAGCCCGGGTTTACCTCTGTGTTCATGAGAAAGCCCCTTGTAAGGCTGTGGCGTCAGCAAAACCCGGGTTTTTGCGTTTTTGGCAGCGTAAGTTCTAAGATAAAAAAAAAAGTGCGTAAGCAAAAGCAGTCCGCGCGTAAGCAAAAAAAAGTAAACAATGGCGTAAACATGACCATATTTGGTGCCGGGAAATAAGACATTTAGAACATCGCTCACATGGCAGTGGGAAATTCACGAAATATCGGTTACTTTCATCCAAAAAAGTCGTACTTTCATCGGATCATCCCACTGGTGAGTCACCAATTCACCAGTCAGTTATGTTAGTTTAGCCCATTGAAACACAGCCAAGCATGGCATGGCGCCATGGGCACTTGGGGACTTGCTCACCACTGAGCGTCCATTCATGGGACCATGGGATGTCAGGCCATGTTTGCTTCCAGTGTCGCGGGTGATCTTCTGGACCGCTTGGGCAGCATAGGGTTTTTATCCAGACAAAAATGGGGATTGAACATGATTTGTTTCGCAAAAGTGGGGGATTTCACCCACCCAAATTTGCTATTTAACATGATTATATGATTTGACCAACCAAAAAATTGAGATTTATTGGTTATAACCATGATTTAACCATGGTTTTTTCTCAGCTAAAAGTGGTTTTATACCTAGAAACCAACGATGGTTTAGTCGGTTGATGTCTACAGTTTTTTAGGGCTTTTCCCCAAGCAGCAGAACTGCGGAACGACACAGAACAGGGGTCATTTTCCGGAACGACGACCTGTACAGTGGAGAAAGTAATATGATAATATACTGGTTGGTGGTTTCAAACATGAATTGTATGTTCCCATAATATATGGAATAATCCTTCCATAATATATTATAGTATCATATTATACATACATATATGTATATCTAATATATATATATATATTATTATACATATATATATACACATATTGTTGTGGGATTGTTCTGACATGTGTGGCAGTGAAACTCATCCCATTCCAACTTTCACCATGCACCCATGGAAAATGACTGCGTGAGGAGTTTAGTGCGACATACTTGGCTGGAGGCTGGCAGTGTGTCAGATGGGGATATGGATGTGAAAACGTGAAAACTCAGCATTTGGGAAGGCTTTTTCGGCTTTTTCAATTGGCTGTGCTGAACAAGTAACTTTATCTTGAATCGTGGTGTCAAGGGCATGGTGCACTCTTGAACAACCCTTACAGGTCTTACAGACAGCGTTACGGACGACCCTCCTGTAAACGTTGACATAGATGTGGAAAACCCACCAATCGTAGATGATTTTCCTGACGAAACCATTGGGTTTCCACAGTTTTTTGTATGTTTACCCCAGGGTCTCTTCGTGTCACAGATCTCCTCATCCTCTGCTCAACAGCTTGGCTGAGACGATGAGAACCCAGGGACCGAATCAGAAGACGGACCTGTCGTGTCTTTTTCCAAGATCCAAGACCCATCTGGAATCAAGATGAATCAAGTGAGATTATGGAAATCATGATATTACATGACATCCTGGTTGGTGGTTTGGAACATTTTTTATTTTCCATTTCATATATGGGATAATCCTTCCCATTTACTTTCATATGTTTCAGAGGGGTTAAAACCACCAACCATTTATTTATTGATGATCTATACCATCTGGTTATGACTAAGATAGCCATGGAAAATCCCTAAGACATGGAGTTTTTACTGGGAAAATCATCTATAAGTGGTCAATGTTCCATGTCTATCATATTATCCATATGTCAGCTAAGTTGCCTTGTAAGTGGCTGAATTCTATGGTTTTTGATAGATATAACTATAGACAACCAGATGCAGGCTGGAGACTTTATAATGTCAACCCCGGATTAATAAGTGCCATAGTTTATCCACCAGATAATCCACATCATTCACCATCATTAACCAATGATATTACCTCTGAAGCCTCTTGTTTTGAAATCGCGCCGCTTTCCGCCGCAACGCCGGCCGCTTTCCATGTCATCCGCTCCGACGGATCCGACGCTCCGACTGGGTCAAGTCATCCGACTGGTGGGAGGTTGGTGATTTAGGCCCCCATAGCCTCTGGTTGGTGATATGAAATAGGGAAAACAAAAACTAACTGGGTTATTGGGGATCATTATATATAAGCCATAGTAGAGAAATCGATCAACCAAGTAATTTACCATCTGGTTATGACTAAGGTTAATGTGGGATAACACCACCATTCCATCCATTATTATCCCACATTAACCCATATTAACCCCACATACCCTCTGGTGTTCGCCCTCTGGTTATGACGTTTACAGTTTGCCATGGTATAGATGGCCCATAGAAATAGAGGTTTACCATGGTTTACCTATTAATAGCATGGTGATTTTCCATGGCACAGTATTAGTCATAACCAGATGGTAATATGCAGAATGGGGTCCCCCAGTGATGTGAACGTTGGTTGATCAACCATGAATTAATCCCCATGAACTAGTTCGTGAAATATCTACCATAAACCCAATCGAATTCAGCCACTTATAAGGCAACTGAACGCTATCGACTGGGGGACCCGTATGGTTTGTAATGGAACATCCTATTAAAATGGATGACTTGGGGGTACCACCATTTTAGGAACCCCCCATAATATGATATGACATGATGCCCATGGCTTAACATGGCTTAACGTGGCTTAACATGGCTTAGACGCACGAGTTCAACTCGCAAACTTTGCTATTGTGTTTGTCCCATAATTATCACTCTCTGCTTTCGGAAGTATCCGGTATCTGGTATCTAATCTTTAGTAAGTTGCTTTTTCCGATTCATGCCTGAGGGTGAATCGTGTGTCTCCAAGTTTCAAGACCCACCTTCCACCTCCGACTCCTGTCCAAAGTGTTTTATTGGAGCAACAATAAGCAACATGTTTTCTCACGTGGCTGGCTAGGCACCCCTTTATGTATGTGGTATATCACTCCAAAAGATATTGGTTGGAGGTTCAAACATGTATTCTGTTTCAACCATACTGATGATTGGTTGAGATAACTGATTTTTTTGCGGATGCGTTTATGCCACCAACCAGATAACAATAAGGGACTGCAAAAGGCATCACTGATCAACTGATATCAACTGATAAATAAATTCTAAGAACGAGGGCTGGGACTTTCCATTTTTTTCAAACTTAGGGCTGCATGGCTCACCTTATCCTTGGTCCAGAGCCGCTGCAGTTCTAGATGAGCATGGGTCAAGACCCTTGTATGTGGGCATGTTGCCAGAAGAGACCAAATTCGGATGATTATTTGCTAAACGAACATGGAACTCCAACAAAAGGGATAGAAGATGAATGTTTGATTGGAACTTGCAATTTGGGGTGGCTTCCATGTTAAAGAGAGCCTACCTGGCGATGTGAAAACCCATGAAACCATAGCCAGATGGGATGCCATGCCACACATCAATATGGTTTTCAAGACCTTCTAAAAGTCGCGGATGGTCAGACCGACTTTGCTGCTTTGCTTTGTTTCAATTTGAAGGCTGGTCTTGTTTTTCGACATGGGGAATCAGTTTTACTTTTTGACCCTGCGATCCATGACTTTCTCAACTTCTAAGTCAATGGATTGATTTTTGGCTTTGGGAAAAACCTACCGGAAACCATGGAATTTCCCATGAAATATGTGGAAAAAAAGGGGTTTCTTCATCAAATTTGCAGGTCCAAAGCCTCAGGCGGCCGCAGGTGCTTGTCATTGCCACTGGAGGAACCATCGACAAGGCACCTCGTTCTACGGCTTCGAAGGGCTGTAGCGAAGGGACTCACCGGCCATACCTGGTTGGTGGTTTCAAAATAGCCATTTTATAGTTGATTTACCTATCAAAACTGGTGATTTACCCATAGCTATTTTAAATTATCAGAGGGTAAAGGTGATTTTCTTTGTTCTAAACTGGTTGGTGGTTTCAAATATGAATTTTATTTTCCATAATATATGGGATAATCCTTCTCATTGACTAATATCTTTCAAGATGGTTAAAACCACCAACCAGATACCATTCACCAGCCATTTAATCATTTAGCGACAATGTTTTCATCATCCCAAATAGGAATATAGCCACATCTATGTACTGGTTGGTGGTTTTGGAACATGTTTTTTTTTGCCATATATTGGGAATAATCATCCCAACTGACAAACTCATATTTTTCAGAGGTGTGGCTCAACCACCAGCCAGATTGTATATATATAATATAATCCACCAGATAATCCACATCATTAACCATCATTAACCATTGTTAAACCCATCATTTTCCCACCAAGCAGTTCTGGATCTAGCCATAACCTCTCTCATTGTGGTATGACCAGCCACCCAGCCACACCTGGATTACTTGGAGGATCATCTGACGCTCCCCGTAGTTTTTTTTTGTGGGATATAGGCAATTTATATGAATTTATAAATGGGATTAGCCTGATAAGTAGCCATTTGTAATTCTGCTCATTCTGAGGTGTTCTTCTAGGGAATTCCCAAGTCACCATGGGTTTCAACATGTTTCAATACCAATCTGGTCTAATGACTGGATTATTGGGGGGTACACAAAAGATTTAGGACACCTCCATCTATGTATCTGGAATGATGGTGAATGGAGTGGGGGTAACTATACCAAAATGTCATGTGTCATTGTTTTAAATCAAGTATAGTATATGTCTAGTTGTTGTTCCATACCACATCTGGTTGGTGGTTTCAAACATGAATTTGATTTTCCATTTCATATATGGGATGTCATCCTTCCCATTCACGAACTCATATTTTTCAATATGGTTATTGCACCACCAACCAGATTATGATTACCCACATATTACGAACTATGTGAGAAGTGAAGCTCCATATTCAGCCCGCGAAATATCATGCTAGAAACCTTGCTTTAGAATTGAATTTCTTCATTTGGGGTTCCATGGGTTCCATGGAACCTTAGCTCCAGCGTGTAACTTCGAGGCCCAATCCTTGGAGAGGGGGCCCCTTTGAAACCTGGCCCAAAGAGACGGCCTTCAGTCGCCGGCATCGCTACAATGATGATATAAAATCTCATATATTAATATACGGTAATATACCGTATCCCTAATGTGTCATTGATTATCATTCATTCTTTGTCCATATGACATTAATATACATTAATTACGATTGATGTTTGTTGATCCCTTCAATTGAAATCTTCCGCGAAAATCCGTCCATCACCGACACAAAGGTGCCCCGTTGATGCAGTGCACAGTGGTGCGCGTTCGTCGCAATAGGATGATCCTATCCCTCACTGTTCTCCCGAGCCCTGGAAATCATGGTTTTTAGTAAGGGAAATCATCCCCTTTAGAAAGGCCGAACTATTCAGGTGAGTGAAATATGATAATTTACCCAGATGGTGCTGGTATATTTACCTACAAAACTGGATGATTTTGTTCGGGCAAATGTTGGTAAATATACGTAAATATTCCAGCACCATGGAGCATATGAGTCATAGGAGTATGATCCTGAGACTGAAACGATAGGAATTGGGAAGTCAGCTGCTTTTTTTTTGGAACAAATCTAACATTCTAACAAGGATTTTGTTTAGTAACTAATCCTAACCATATTTAGTTCAATTAGGTACTAAACTAGCCAATACTTTTATAGTATTTCAAATTCTAACTATATTGGCTTAGTTTAGATGTTTAGTACCTAATCACTCAAAAACATTCACCATCAGGATCCTGGCAGGGGATAAGTGCCACGCCTTGAGTCCTCGCGTGGTGACTTGCTCCGAAAAAAAAAATGTGAGTCCATGTGCAAGTTTTTACAAGAACGCAGAAGAAAACAAAAGCCAAAACCAATCTCAAAGATTCTCAAAGTAGATTTTGTAGAATCAGAAGTCTATGCATTTCCAGCTTTGAATATTGATCGCTCTACGGGACGATTTAGTGCGTCTTCTGCTGGACACCAGCAGATGGTGGTTTCGAAAATCAGCAGATGGTATTTACTCGAAAATGACATCAGAAAATCATGTCCAAAAATTGGCTCAGTAGCTATGTTGGGGGCCCCCACATTGTACTCGTAGATTATTTCAGACATTTCAGTCCAAAGTTGAGGTGCAGCTCCCAAAAGTGGATTATTTTTACCATAGTAATAGGGACCCTATATCCCAAATTATGCACAATGTGGTGCCCCCGCAGGTACAAGTTGATTTCAAAACTCCATTATATTTCATTAATTATACCATGAGTCCAACAATTGTTAGAGTTATCTTAACCCAACTTCGCCAACTATAAATCAACTATAGTAGATATAAAATCATATAAATACCATTAAATCCTTATTTCTGTTGGTTAAATCCGCTATCGAACGGGTCCTTCGCAACGCGTTGCGCAACGCAACGCAACGCGTTGCGCAGGTCTACCCACGCACTACCGGGGGCTGGGCTTTCGAGATTGGGGATCCGGCCGTGGAGAGGATGCATGGCCGCTGAAATCTGCGGATGGAAGAGGTTTAGATCATCTTTGTATATAGATATGGATTGAAAATAGATTATAGATATATTGTGTATGTATATATATAGATATATGTATAGATCATATGATCATATATAGATCTTTGTATAATTTTATATGGATATGATATAGAATATGTATAGAATATAATTGTGTAATACTTGTTTTTTGTGTATATATATATACACATATACATATATACATATTCGAATTTATATGATGAGTATTTTTGAGAAGATGGTAGCCCTTGATTCATATGCAGTATAGCAACCCCCCAAAAAGATGCCGAATTTTGGATCCATTCGCTTCAGGCTCCTGAAGAACTATCTGGATCCATGCTGGGGAACCACTGAACTATATATATATATTATGATTTATATATATATATATATATATTATGATATATATAGTATGATATATGTATATATATATATGATATCTTTAATATATTTCAAGATATTCTCAAAATAAAGAGACCAACGATCCAAATCATCGGTTTGCGGGGTGCAGATATCGCATTTATTTTGGTTTCTGCGGTACATTATTTTTTAGGCTCGATGAGTATCTACATTATTTCTGATGCCCCTAAGTCAATGGCCTTTTCAGGAACCTAAATTGGTCATATAAGGCCTATGTAAGGGAATATCACCACAAAATATGGCCTTATATGGTACAGTACCTCCATTTTAGGATCCTGGAATTCTCATTGACTAAGTCATCCTAAAAGGGTAGATAAGTAAGTCATCACCAAAGTCAGGAATCATGTTCCTATCTTTTCGGGGGGTGCTGGTTCTTTATTTACTGGATTTTTAGCAATCATTTTAATTCATTTTGGGGTTTACTATTTAAACACATATCAGAAACATCCCAATAAAATTGATAGGTGATTGTTGCTTGATGATTACAGGGTAGTATCCAAAAACAAAATTCGGATATATGGTAAATCATCACTTTTGGGCATTTGTTTGTTTTTTCCCTACATATCCCTTCAAAAATCCTTCCTTGGCGGCCGAGGATTCTGGAACGGATCACGCCCAGGGGAGCCTCAACAGAAAAATGTCTTAGATGTCCCAGGAATCAGAAATGGTTTGTAAACCATTAATCCGTTTGGGATGTTCCAATATCTGGGAATATATCCTATGTATCCAACTTGGATGTTTAATGTGGGAAAAACAATGTCATAAGCCAGCCATGACCGGGAATGGTAAAACTACCACCTATAAAATGGTGATGATTGGGGGGTGGTTTTATTGTTTTGCCCACATTAATCTATCTGGGGATATTCTACTAATCTAAGTGGGTTATGTGGTTGACAGTGTTTTCTTTAAGAGAAAATAGGGGTTTAATCGACCAAGATGATGATATTGTGTATATTCATGTGTATGACCTTAAGTGGGATCAATCAAACATGGCTGGGAAATCCTCTTGAAATGATCGACAGTAAGTCGAAAAATCATCGAACCAAAGGTTAATTATGGTTAATCATGGTTAATTATGATGGTTAATCATGGTTAATAATGGTTAAAAATATCCATTGCCATATTTGATGACCAGCAGAGAATGTGTTTCTCCAGAATTTCGGCTATCCAGATTTCCAATGTTCCTGCAGGATGGTTGTCGTTCGAGCGATGGCGTTCAGTTGCCTAAAAAAGTGGCTGATCTCTATGGTTTATGGTAGATATATCGAACTAGTTAATGGATGTTGATGGGGTTTATAAACCAACAGACATAACTGGGTGGCATCATCCTGTATCTATTTGGGATTGCTATGCATTAATCTCAGATTGATGTTTACTTTGGGATAGTTATTGCTGCTATGAGGCAGTTAGCGGGCTACTTCGGGTTTCATGGGTGGACCATGTTAAACATCCCTTTTTTTTAAATCGGTACCCCGAAGCTCAACTATGACTTAGGTTCTGGTAATGCAAACAGTTGGCTACTGAAAATGACCCAGTCGAAAGTTCGTGGATTTTCCTGATTTTCCAATTAAACATGGTGATTTTCCATAGTTATGTAAATGTTTACCAGAGGGTAGGTTGTGGTTGTGTCCCTTTGTTCAAGAAGTTTAGATTGCCGACCAGAGGTGCTGCCCACATCTCCAGCATGCTGAGTTTGGTTTGGCACAGAGGATCCCTCTGTGCCAGCGTGCTGAGAAAATGGGCTATACCCTATTTATCCCTATTTAATGGTTAATTAATGGTTGTATGGTTATGTGGAAAAATCCATGAAATCTCTATAAATGGAGGTGATCATGGGAATTTCATCTGCAAATGATGGATATACCCTCTGGTAATTTAGCATAGCTATTGAAAATGGCTGAACATGGCCCATTTAGTTCGTGGAATTACCTATTGAACATGGTGCTTTTCCATAGCAAAATGTTAATTTACCAGAGGGTACCGTGTGGAAATGCATGGAAATACTGAAAAACCTGTCAATTACCGTGGCCAATGATCTTCATGCAGTATGGGCTTATGAATGAACACTCATCTACCTGAGATCTACTCAAGTTCCATTCATCTACAAAAATGTGCACCCAGTCGCTTCGTTTAAGAAAAACCAACGGCCAAAAATGTTTATAGTTTATACTATAGATCCACAGCAGCTGAAGACCATCCCTAATTTTTTTCAAACCACCACTTATGTCTAATTACTAATTATAGTTGTGGCATATTTACATATGTTCACTGTTTACATCATGTCTTAAATATCTCCATGGGCTTAGTTGAGGATAGGCCGCCTCGCAAAACCAACGGACTTTCACCACCTTCCCTTGTAAAATTGGGGTGAATCCTCCATTTTCATACCCCAAAATCATAACTCTACTGGTTGGTGGTATGGAACATGAATTTTATGACTTTCCATTCAGTTGGGAATGTCATCATCCCAACTGATTTTCATATTTTTCAGAGGGGTAGGTATACCACCAACCAGTCTAAGTATTCCAAGTATATCCCCATTCTACCTCTCTATGATCCCCATGATAATCCACATCTAGATATGACCCCAGCCCAAGTTGCCGTCTGGTAATCAAAGATGGCAATTGAAAATGATCATTTAGTTCGATGATTTTCTTGATTTTCGGGTGGTATCCCATCTTATTTCCCTTATATTCCCACTACAAGATGGGGCCCCCAGTCGATAGCGTTCAGTTGGTTTATAAGTGGTTGAATTCTATGGTTTATGGTAGATATAACTATTTGGTGATTATAATGGTTTATAAACCAACGTTCACATCACTGGGGGGCCCCATCCTGTATATCCCCATTACAAAAACACCAGGGCGTTGTTGGTGAAATCCCCATGTTTCATGGGGATTTCACCCGTAAATCCCATTAAAAAATCCGTTAGCTGTCCATGATTCATTGATTCTAATTGATCCATATTTATTTCATCGTTTTAAAGTTTTAAATCTATGTTTTTTTTTTTATATTTAGCATTATTAAACCATATTAAACCTATGTTTTCCCCATCTAAATCCCAGTTCTCCCATGGTTTCTCTGCGACTCCCATCGCGCCTAAGGCTTCACCTGGAAGGTCGAACAGGTCTGCGCCAAAGACTCGCAGGAAATCACTGAGGAGGATCGACAGAAAATCTTGGAGCGTTGTGAGGCGGAGACCTGGTCCAAAGCCGTTCGTTGAGGTGGAGAAACTAGGTCAATCTTAGATGGATACTTTAATCCTTTAGTCTTTTGGTATTAATGGGAATATGTACTAACCAGCAAAGAATTTAATTTGTTGCAGGGTATCTAAGATTGGCAAAGGAAATTTGATCAACATGTGGATGTTTATAGTGATTTAATGGGACTCTTAATCTCATTATTCATGGGATTCTGAATCGGATTATTAATGGAATGCTGCATTGATTAGTATGATCATATATTATACCCATGTTCACCCATTAATTACCGAATTTATCTATCCAACAAGATGAGGTGTAAAAAACAATGAAGTGATGAAAACAGTGCAATAATTTTTGAATGTCATGATTTGTAGATCATTTTGTTTTGTCTTAAAAAAACAGATGTTTTGCATGATTGTCCCTATTAAAATGACATTTTGAGGGATACCATGGTATACCGCATTTTCATGCATTTTCAGACACACCCATGTTTCACCGAATTTATCCAACAAGATTTTCAAAATATGTGTAAAGACAGTGAAATGATCTGATTGTTTTAGGTGGCCACCATGAATGCTATAGAAAAATGTAGCCATTTCTTAATGGAAAATATGCAGCCAAGAATGATCCCACATTGGGATTAGGACCTACTAAAGAGAACCAACTTTGGGGAGTGATTTTGAATGGGAGATATCAACCCAGCAAAAATACGGGAAACAACAAAATATGGGCTCTGTCAATGGAGCGGTAGCCAATAATAAACGGCACGATTGGGAAATAGTGCCAGCAAAAAAACGCATAAACTTAACCTACTATAAATTGATTAGTTGATATTGGTTGGTGTTCATTCATATGCTGTCTTTTACAATGGAATCATGATCCCTCTTGATTGCCATTGCTTTTCAGCAGCAGGGGTGTTGGTGCTGAATTGGATGTGTCTCATAGCACTGGATTTGTGGGTGAGAGAGGTAGACTTTCGCGCTTCGGTTTTGGAAGACCGCTTTGCAAGTTTACAAGTCAGTAAATCCCTCAGCGGGTTATCCCGTATACATATTGGGGGTTTCCAAAAATGCGGGTACCCCTAATTCATCCATTTATGGACGGATTTTCCACTAAACCATCCAGCCATTGGGGTATCCCCATTATTTATGAACACCCCCATATATATATACACATATAGTACTGTACATATATATATATGGAGATGTCCATTAACGGGGATACTCCAAATTGATGGTTTATAATAGAAAATCCATCAATGGATGATAACTGGGGATACCCCCTATAAACAGACTATAAATGACTATAACTATGGTTACCAACCTTGGCGGCAGGGTCCTCAGAGTAGGACTGTTGATGTTGACTTCTGTATCAATGGATTGGTTTAAGGGACAAATTACTGGTTTTTCAGGGAGGGCCATTTATTTAGGGATTTTTTTTTTTAGTTTAGGGATTTTTTTTTGGATTTCTTCCTGCTTACTCTATTGCCTCCTGCAGTGCTTCTCTGCTTCTTTGCTTCTATTCCTTTTTTTGC
>Ga0126342_10008299_pt1 | contig 18599 bp, 16 predicted proteins | sample Cyp1metagenome_FD_92528 | JGI IMG/M metagenome (GOLD analysis project Ga0126342, IMG submission 92528) | Coral microbial communities from Lord Howe Island, Old Settlement Bay, Australia - Cyphastrea 1 metagenome | ecosystem: Host-associated > Invertebrates > Cnidaria > Coral ...
GAGTGCGTGTGAGTAGCTGAAGCCCTTAAGAGCCGGTTGCCCCGGTGCGTGCCTCCATGCCTGGTAGCTTTCTTGGTAGCTATCCAGCTTGGGGTGTGTGTGGGCAGAACTTGGGGAAACACAACAGGAGGGTAAAATACTAGACAAATGATATTCACCACCACTCAGCAAGCATCTGAATTAGATCCCGATTTTTGCAGCACTCCTCATGTTCCGCCGAGTTGCAATAAGGCAGCACCTTGGTGAGGATGGTCGGATCGGTACTGCAGAAAAGGGGAAGTATGGATAGCACCACTCCCATATGCTCCATGTTTTTCGGGCCAAAATGTGGCTAAATCTTTCGCCGAGCATTGTGGACTACTAAGAGTAAACGAACGTTTTTTAAGGCCATGTCAGTTTTCAACTGCAAATGCGTGTCTGAGGAACCGGCTAGGCCATCCAAGCCATCCCAACCCCCATCCGAAAAAAAAGGCGCCGCGGTCCGCGGTCCAGCCATGAGACTTTGGCACGCGTGCCGGAAGAACTCGGCGAAGGTATCAGCAAACATCTTCAGATGAAGGGCTTCTGCCTCTCGCAGCTGAGTGGCCTGTACTCATTTTTTGTGTGGCTTGTGCTTTCCAAGAGATGTAACCAGCCAGTTTTGTGTTTTTTTTTGTGATTTTGTTTCCTAAGAAACAGTATGGAAAATGGAGATGCAATGGAGTGATGATGGGAAATTCATGAATGGATAGATTGCATCGAGTGGGTTTTGTTGTGGTTAAACATATAATCTATATGCTGCATTATGTTGCCACATACCAAAATCGTCGGGGTGAAAGTTGAAGGGAACCACAACCATCAACGAATTTTTGGGATGGAACAAACTGTTGCCAACTGCCATGGGGCGCCGCCGACCCGCCTAGGTCAACACGGACACCGTGCCGCAAAATTCGCGGCAAGGACAGCTGGTATTGTGATGTCTCTAGAGCTCTGTTTGTTGAAGAAATGTCACAAATGTCCTTCATTCCGCCCATGCGAGTGGTTTTTCTTGGTCTTTAGCGCCCATGCGCGTGCGTGGTACTTCTGGAGTTGGTGTCGTAGTAACTTCTGACTTGGTGTTTTCTCCAGGCACAAACAGCCTGGGATCTCTACGAGCCAGTCCGCTGTTGATGGTGAAACTCTCAAGAAGGAAATGGTCAAGAAACCAGATGATTTTCACCCCTGAAATTTAACATCGCAATGGAACGTCATCATTCAAATAATAGGTGAATGATCTACAAATGGGCCATTTTCCGTAGCTATGTCAAATTACCAGTACCAGAGCGTTTATGCTGCCGGGTACTTTCATGTGCATCGCAGTTACCAAGAACCATAGTTAGGTTAGAACTCGTTTACCAGTAGGATACTATCAGGTATACATGTATATACATATATGTATATATGTATATATGTATATATGTAATATATGTAATATATATATATATATATATATTATATATGTATCATTTGAGTAGTCATTAACAATTTTTAAGTCTTGGGTCTTGCACGTAGTACATGTATCTTAAAATAGTTCTTGACACGCTATGAACATGTCATGGCTCGTTGGCTCGTACTCACGCCCTGCAAGACTCTTGTAGCGCCAGCCATCCAGCTCCTTGACCCAGTCATGGCGGTTTCCGTTTTGTCATGGGGATTTTCCATGAAACCATCCAGCTATGGGGTACCTTCATGGATTGGAAAGCTCCTTAAATCTTTCGTATCAAATGGCTCAAATGGTGGTATCTACCATGAAACCCTGCGAAGCCAAGAGTTATTGGAGATATTCTCTTCCAACTTAGCTACGAAACTGGGACCCCACCTTGTATTTGGATGTTTAGTTATACCCAATAATAGCCCATCCCTACCATAACCTGTTCCTGGGAGCGGCACTGTGTCCGCCATCCTTGATGGCATCAATCACTGCTTGTCTCACCTGCCAAGGGTCGCCCCGTTGGTTTCCGAACTGGTTGAATGTAAAGGTATGTTCTGAAGAGGGATTCTTGGCAGGGTTTATATATGACCATGTATAAAGAATTATATAGATATATGCAGTATAGCTAGATAGAAAGATAGATAGATAGATAGATGGATTAGATATATACAGATGACCTACATGTTTATATCACCCAGAATTCACTGTAGAATTAGATGAACTCTGAGGAGCATGTGTATATATATATATAATGTATGTACAAGTACATAAGGATCTAGCTGCTAGCTACAAAGAAAAAAACATTGATAAGTCAGGACCCCACATTAGAACCCTCTCAGAAAGCCTCCGTATGATGTTCCGGAGAGGAAAGCAATGCTGGGAAACCGACCTGCAACCTGTTGACGTCCCGCATTCTCAATCTCCCCCGCTGCAAGCTTTGAGCATCTCATGCTTCCCCATTTTGGGCACCCCTGAATAATCATAAGTCAATTTAGTTTCACCATTCAATTGTACAGATGTATATACACATACATACATTTCTATATATATATGAATAATATGTATTTTTCCACCATACCTCCAAGAGGTAGGGCAGACCGAAACCAACTTACCTCTCTATCTAAATCTCCGAAAACTTTTGGTCAAAAACACACATTGTCATATATCTCGGCTGGTTAGACTTCATGTTTGACGCGTTTTAATCCCAGTTATGTTTGTTGTTTTAATCCCTTTATTCCTCTGATAAACTAACATAACTATGGAAAATCATCATTTTTAATGGATAAATCAACTATTTCTATGGCCATGTTCAATAGCAAACTGTTAGTCATTACCAGAGGGTATTATCCATTATATCCCCAATAAATCCCTATAAATCCCCTATAAAGCCCCTATAAATCCCCTATAAAGCCCCTATAAATCCCCTATAAATCACCATAAATCCCTATAAATCCCCTATAAAGCCCCTATAAATCCCCTATAATTCCCCTATAAAGCCCCTATAAATCCCCTATAATTCCCCATAAATCCCTCCAAATCCCCATTATTAGGAGGGTAATCCCCCATGTTTCATGGTTCAACCGTGTTAGGTCCCATCATTGGCATCGGCATCGACCTGCGGAGGGACATTACCACCAGGTCCACAGAGGTAGAGGTTGCCCTCCTCGCAGACAAAGAATCATTGAAAAACATGTGTTATACATGTGTGATTAATGGTGGTTAATGATGATCAGTAGTGGTTAGTTATGGCAGGGTTAATCCACTTATAATGGGATAAGTAGGGTTATAACCCCAGTGATTTACATGGGATAAGGAGCGGGTTAATCCTATGAAACATGGTAACTATTGGGATAAGGCTGGGTAAATTATCATATTGAATGAAAAAACATGTGCGCTGCAACCTGGACGTTTGCCCGGAGTTGATGTCCCGCCTTCCTGATTTTGTTCCCTCATGAAGATAAAGTTGATGTTATTACCCCAGTCAACATATTGGTCATAGGGGGTGGCAAATTTTGATCCCTCATGAAGATAAAGTTGATGTTATTACCCCATTCAACATATTGGTCATAGGGGGTGGCAAATGTTGATCCCTCATGAAGATAAAGTTGATGTTATTACCCCATTCAACATTGGTCATAGGGGGTGGCGAATTTTAATCCCTCATGAAGATAAAGTTGATGATATTACCCCAGTCAACATTGGTCATAGGGGGTGGCAAATTTTAATCCCTCATGAAGATAAAGTTGATGCTATTATCCCAATCAACGTATGGTTCTGTTATGTCACAATCACGAGTCTGGGCGAACGTTCAGGTTGCGGACAACATGTGTTATACATGTATATATTTATATAAAAGTTATATTGTTATATGTGTTTCATGTTAAAAAGATCATGGATGTTATGTATGTTCTTCAAAAATGTGTATATAACTGTATATATATATCAGATTATCGTAAATATACACTAAAAATTGCGTGGTGTATATGTGTATATATCGTGCATTTGCCGTGTATATATATACATACATATACATATATATATGTATATACATGTATATATATAATGTGTGTATATATGTACATGTATACAAATGTATTCAGTATATATATATGGATATTATTAAGTATTAGTATATGTATATGCATGTGTATACATAAAAGGTATGAATTGATTGTATACATTCAGCTACTGTAGCCCAGCCCCTCTTCCTGATTCTTCTTCTGATACGTCAGACTGTCTAGAAGCAAAAACTCCAGGGTGATCAAGTGGGGCAGAAGGGCAGCACCAATGCGTACTACAAACAGCATCAAACAGCATCGGCTCACTTTGCAGATTAAACCGATAAAAACAGGTCACTTTCAATGGCCACGCAGGAATATTTCCCACAGCGGCTACGCCCTCTGTGTCACATACTTTCACATCCAAGTTTAGCACAGTACGTATGTAAACAGAACATTGGAACATCTACCAACAAGCAATCTATTGTTAGCTATCCAATCCAATTTTGCTGGAACAGTGTTGAAACAAAATTATTGAAAACTTCTCCTAAGCACGATTGGTTCATAGGGATTCCCATGATTCCATGGCTTTTGAGTATCTCCAATATATTTTCTGGATAGTTTACAATGGTATGACCCCCGAGCCAGTCATCAACCCACGTTTGGACGTGTATAGCTCCATTAGCCGACATCGAAAGATTCATGGCTAATCTTAGGTATCAGATACCTAGCAAACAAATAAATGTTGAGCGGAAGCGTAAATCCCAATCCAATCTGTCCATCTTGTTGGTTATAAGCTACTAAAAAATGTATACCAAACTACCCCATTCAAACACATTCAATCTACCGATAATAACAAGATTCCTAGCAAAATATTGAAACACAACACATCGTCCATTTATAGCTATATAAGTTTCCATTTATATATCCCCATGTAATGTATAATTAATAAATTTACAGTATAGATGCAAATTCTGTATAAATGTCCATTTATCACACACACAATTACCTATCCAGTTGGAGAACCACCATTTTTTGCCAGTCTCGTTCTCCTTCTCGTGGATCAGGTCGTAGACAAGCCTGAAAAATGTAGACAGCTCCGAGTCATGTGGATTTTACCAACCTTGGGATATTTTTAAAGGGACGTAACCATCAAAGATAGCCACTTAACCTATGACAAATGCATATGACCTGGGGAATACTTTCATTACTTTCATTACTTTCATCAATTTTTTGGACATTTTTGGCAAGTCTAAACCGGGATTTTTGGGTGCAACATCTTATGGTGAAAGGCCCATCATGACAAGCGGCATTGCATCCTCTCTGAAGCTGGGGGATCCAACGTAGTATAGCTGCTTTGCTGCTGGAAAGTCACCAGAGTTTCAGCCAAGGTACGACTTCAACCCTTGACTTCAACACAGAATTTTCCCCCAAAACCTCAAGATTTCAGCCAAGGTACTTCTTGTTCTGCTGCAATCGGTGAGTCACATAGATCTTCTCCTGGCATCCGGTGGCTTTTCTCCATCTGATCCACAGGAATCACATTTTTACCCAGCCATGGGAGCGAGTAACACAGCGCACCTTCTGTTCTCGGCTAAGGGCAAGATGGATGTGAGTCAGAACACCATCCTTCTGGTATTGATCCTTGGCGTGAAACGGCAAAGCCACGTTGGTCTTGTCGTGATCACAAAAAACCCTCTGGTAATTTAACATAGCTAGTTTTATCGGCAAATCAGCATTTTTATGATCTATAAATGGGCCATGGCTTTCATGGCAAGCTGTTAAGTAACCAGAGGCTAAACTGTACAATCTATTGGAGCACCTTGTAGAGGTCCACCTTCTCTGGCTGTTTGACCGTTGATAACGCTTTCAAGACATGCATAGTATGGAACTTTGGTAGAAAAACCAACAGATACCCTCCGGTAAACTAACATAGCTATTGAAAATGGCCCATCTATAGAGGATTTTCCCATTAAGAATGGTGATTTTCCATAGCTATATTAAATTACCAGAGGGTAACTGTCACTTTTTTGCATCGCTGAATTAAAACTGTCATACTGCCAAGTCACGAATTCAGCCTCGTAGCTGTACTCCTGCACTTGATCACGCTCAGAATTTGTTTCATCCTCACTGGACTTAAACTATAAACAAAAACAATAATGATCAACGTTATATTAATAGAACAGTAAGTGAACGTTGAAGGTGATTAATATTTGTTCCATGATAATGATCCGTTATCTACCTTCATGATCCAGTAAAAAGACTGAATTGATGCACCTTTATTCATCACCATTCTTATTATGATCGCTCTTTTCCCTATCATGGTCCCCATTATGTCGAATATTGAGAGGACCATGTCATCAGTACTGCAAGTCAAGCAACGTGACTCCATGGAATGGTGACAATTCTTTGACAGAAATCAACGAAAGCTTGCTGATAGATATGTGTACATATATTTATAATGTATATATGGAAATGAAATACTCAAAACTATAAATACTCATAACTATACATATGTATGTATATATATACATACATATGATATAATACGCATATACACATACATCTAATGGCTTCCCATGTATATATATATATATTTACATACAGTAGATAAACAACACATAATTCACAAAAATCCAACCGCAAAGTCCGCCCTTTGAGCGCCTGTCGATTTCGAGCGCCGAAGAAGAGTGCCATGGGGCCACAGTCCTGGCACGGACGAAAGGTAAGCCCAAGGACGAAGGACTAGGGAATTCGTTCATAATTTGCAAATGATAATAGTGATAATACTGGTAATAAAAAAATCCCAATCATAGTATAATAGTGATAATAGTGATAATAATGATAGTGATAATAGTGATAATAATCCCAATAATAATAGTGATAATAATGATAATAGTGATAATAGTGATAATAGTGATAATACTGGTACCCTCTGGTAAACGTTTACATAACTATGGAAAGATCCACCATTTTTCATGGGAAAATCCACTATTTCGACTGGGCCATTTTCAATAGCTATGTTAAATTACCAGAGGGTAATAAATAATATCCCAATCATAATAGTGATAATAGTGATAATGCTAGAAATAAAAGACATCCCAATCATGATAGTGATAATACGAGTAATAAACATATCCCAGTATAATAGCGTTAATACGAGTAATAAAAAAACATCCCCATCATAATAGTGATAATACGAGTAATAAAAACTATACCAATCATAATAGTAGTAATAGTCATAGTACTAGTCATAAATAATATCTCAGTCATAGTAGTACTAATAGTGATAATACTAGTATTAAATAATATCCCAATCATAGTACTAAGAGTGATAATAATAGTAGTTATGATTATTGCGATTAACTAAATGATGAAATGGATGATTGGGATTGTTGGGATTAGTCCGACTAGCTATTATTCCATGGATGATTGGGATGAAATTTAGGATTCAATGGACTATACCTATCTTTATATTATGATTATTGAGATTCACTCATAATATTAACTATGAAAATATCACTAGATCTATATTAGATCTATATTATAAAATAAACAATACATCATACTACAATAGAGTTAAGCCAGTGGATGATAATTGTTAAGTATCATATGATGTAACTGATTTAACTGGCCAATCTCCATACCAGGAACTCAGTTGGGGAAGTTTTCCCTAACCCAGCATTGTTATGGAAAATGGAGCATGGCCATTGAGTTTGATGATTTAACCAACAAACAGGGTTGTGTACATATATATATATATATTTAGCATGGCGCTCTACCACGTTTTCTTTAGAGGTATTTTGTCCAAGTTTGGGTAATTATTGACCCTAAGTTTGGTAGTTATTGTCCCTAAGTTGGGTAATTATTGTCCCTAAGTTTGGGTAATTATTGTCCCTAAGTTTGGGTAATTATATTGTCCCTTTAAGTTTCCCAAATTTGGGGTCAAATATTCGCAATATAAGGGGTCAAGAAAACGTGGTTGAGCGCCATACAAAGAGGGACAAAAATCCCAAAAGTTAGGGACAAAAATTCCCAAAAAGATGGACAAAAATTGCAAAACAGTGCCTAAAGAGATAGCCCAAAAACATGGTAGAGAGACATGCTAATATTAATATATATATATATATACTGGTTGGTGGTTGACCTACCCCTCTGAAAAATATTAGTCAGTTGGGGTGATGACATTCCCAACTGAATGGAAAGTCATAAAATTCATGTTCCAAACCACCAACCAGATATTTTTCTCAACATGAAAACCTATTAATGATGGTTTTCATGTATATTAACATAGTCTATTTTAACCTATATTTTCATATAGCATGGCCATCAATTTACACAAACGATGATCTTCAATAGCTGTGTTTAATCACCGGTTTTTTGAGGCTTGGTCGTCCTGTTTTGAGTAGTTTTTGGCATCATTTTTGACCCCAAACTGATGGCATAAACCAACTGGGTGAAACATGGTGAAACCCAGCGGCTTTGTTGATCTCAAGTTTGATGAAAAACGCAACGGGCGGGGGTTTTTAGGCTACTGATTTGTTGATCTGTTGTTTCAACTATCAGTTAGGCTGCTAGGCCGCTAGGTTTGTTAAAAAACGTCTCTGATGATCCTGGCGCTACCAAGACTTCTGTAGTGTTGGAAATATCAGTTGGGTTTGTTTGAAAACGAATTACAGTATACCATACCCCAAAATAGTGATTTCCAACGCAATTCCCCGACGATTGGGGGTACTGCATTTTCAAGCAAGTAATAGAGCCAGAATCATGTGCAGTGCAAATGTTGTGACCAAAAATCAGGGCTAAAGACAAGCCCCAGTTGGTAGATGGTAAAAATATTCTTATAATCCCATGGCCCATGATTGACAATGTTTCATAGTTACCAATCTACCACTTACTAAACAGGGATTCCGAATTGAAACATGGTAACTATTGGGATAAGGCTGGGTAAATAATAATATTTCACGAACCTGAATTAAGGCCATTTGGGCATGATTTCCCTTATAAACTATGATTTCCAGTGAGGGAGAACAGTGAGGTCGTTTTAATTTATCCAGATAAGGCTATGAAATATTGTAAATCATAGGGGGATTTGGCCAATATAGCCCATCTACCAAGCGCACTTTCTTGAGCTCTGCTTGAACTCTTGACGCTTAAAATGACACTAAGAATGTCAATATGTATCTATGTATCTAAATACAGTTGATATATCTTGACCCTATTACTTACCAATAGATTTATATTAATACTAGAAATGTACATATTATATCATATTAATTCATATTATGTAACTATGTTTCTATCTCCATATATGTTGCTCAATATATCTTGCATCTTGGCACTCCCACAGTCCTCTCCATCCTTCTTGGCAGCTGCTCGCTCCTGATTAGTAAGCTCTTAGGTTGGTACCCTGTATAAAGAAATGTAACAAGAGAAAACTTAGACGACAAAACACCCAAGTTAGGTTGGGTTGTTAGTGACACACCATTATTGTTCCATATTCTTAAGATAACTTGGGTTGTGCCTTTTTATTCACCGAACTCATTTTTTGGGTTGCCAGATTTTCCCCTGGTTTATCATTGCCATTTTTTTTTAAGGGCCCCGGTGATTGAACCAATTGAACCCAAGTTGACTCACAGTGTGGGCTTTTCGTAATTCAGCAAGAAAAGATTGCGTAGCTTTTTGCAGCTATTGGTCGGAAGCTTCTTTTACTACGCAATCTTTGCCATGTCTGGATGATCTGGATGATCTAGCTATTGGAAATGCATCTTTCATTTGCTAGCTTCGAAAAACGGGGCTTAACCAGCGATGCAGCTTTCGAGTAGCAACTAATTCCAGCAAAGCTACTTTAAGAATCGGATCCCAATAAGAATACCCTCTGGTAATGACTAACAGTTTGCTGTCGAACATGGCCATTCATGGAAGATTTATCCGTACAAAATGGTGATTTTCCATAGTGTTGTGAACGTTTACCAGGCCGGGTAAATGTGAAGAAGTCATCGAATCAAGGTGCCCGAGAACGCCCCCAGAAATTTGCAACGAATCCCTCCTGACTTTGGCCAACCATGTATCATCTAACCTCTTTTCCTTGCACATCTCCACTTGGCTCATGAAAACAACAGGTTATCATCAATTATTCAGCAATTATCATCAATTATTCATCCACTATTCATCAATTATTCATCCACTATTCATCAAGTATTCATCAATTATCATCCGTTATCATCAATGATCATCAATTATCATCCGTTATCAATGATTCATTGATCATCAATTATTCAGCAATTACCCAAGCATTCTGTGCTAAATCTCCCATCTTTCGCCCATCTTTCTCCTCGATGAAGGCGCGCATAGGTGCGATGCCGGTGCCCAGCGCCACCATCAGCATGGGGGTGCTGTGCTTCTCGGGTAAGGTCACCTTAAAAGGCACGCGCGGAGCTCGAGTTTTGCGATGAAATCTTGGGCTAAATGTTGGATGATGTTGGATGATGTTGGATGATGTTGGATGATGTTAGATGATGTTGGATGATGTTGGATGATGTTGGATGCTTCATAGTTTTTTCCTGAACAAAAATACTCAGAATTAGGAGGGTTTCAATGTTCGGATGGCCTTGGACCATCTTAGACCCTGTGGACCCTGTGGACCCAAGCGAAGAACTTCGGGGGCCCCCACCGCGGATGGGTGCACACAGGCACGCACGCCAATGTTTCCGACCTCCCGAGATCTGAAATATGTCAGAAAATAAACCGTGCCGATGAACATTGGGAGCTATTTACAGTGTTATATTTAATATCTAGGGAAAAAACATATATATTATAATGTATATATATATATAATATCTAATTATAGATATTGAAAAAGATCCAAGAAGACCCTCCATATTCATAGTTCAGCATGTTTCATCTAATATTTCATCATATTCCACTGATGGTTTTGTAGAGGTCGTTAGACTTTCTGTGTAGCTGAGTTTAGGATTTGGATTTTTCCTCACAACTGCCGGTTGTCGATCCTAAAGTCATCCACATGTCATCATTGAAGATTATAAATAAAATACATGCATGCTGCATGGTCTAGATTATGGCTCCACATGTGATCAAAACTCAGGCATCTTCATATGAACACAGTTGGTCAACTACCGATATTCCCCAGTCCGATGGGGTTTTGCAGCTGTTGGCCGAGCTCTACTGGTTGGTGGTTGGTGGTTGACCTACTCTGAAAAATATGAGTTCGTCAGTTGGGGTTACTATTCCCAATATATGGAAAAACAAAATGTTCCAAACACCAATCAGTCTATCTCAACTTTGATTACGTTCAGCAAACCAACCATCGCAATGGACCATCACCCGTAAAAAGACAACGACCTGGACGCCTTGGGGCCCTCTAGTTAAAAGTTGCTTTGCAAAGCCCATAGAAACTATAGTTATATAAGTTATATATCATATATATTATATATCATATTATAGTATATATATGTTATATATCTTATATGATCTAATATAATACATCATAATACTATAGTTATATATCATATTATGATCTTAGATCCCCCAGAAACGAGACCTCTTGGACTTCTAAACTTACCAACTGAACGCGAGCTCGAACGGTGGCCCCACAGGTCCGATGCGCCGAACTGTCGCAGAATTCCATGGGGATTCTCCATCTAAATGTCCATCCTTTGGTTCATTGGGTTGGTTTAAGGGAAAATCTACAGGAAACCATGGTTTTTACCATCAAATATAGGGCTTTCCTGTAAATTTTCCCATCATCCAATTCTATGATTGGTGAAGTTCATGTCGAAATTAGCCTCTGGTGATGTATAAAATTATGGATGATGTATATATATATATATATATTTATATATATACATATATGTATAGGTAATATTATGATGATGTAAAATTGTATGTGTAAAGATGGCAATGGAACATGGCTAAAACTTATCATAATTTGGTGACTTTTTGCAAATAGCAAAGTGTTAAATTACCAGAGGCTAAATTCCATGTATTCTGGGGTAATCAAGTGATAGTTTCCAGCAAGCCACGTTTCAATATCAGAGGCTAAATCCCATTAAATCCTATTAACATCATTAAATCCCATCAGAGTATCTCATTAAATCCCATTAAACTTCATCAACATATCACATTTTCATGACACCTCTTCGGTTTGAACAACACATATCCAGTCGGTCTGCCCGCCCGTAAAAACGGCTTTACTAAGGCACCTCGGCAGGATGCAAATCTTCGCTGAGCCAACGTGTGGACAAACCTGTCAATGACCTGCAGAGTTTTGATCAGGATTCACCGGGATCCTGAAATCAATACTGGGAAAAATGAGCCAAAATATGAAGAACATACCCTTGTTGATTGGTTATGAGGCCTGCATCATTGGGGATTATGAACTAACCCATTCTTGTTGGGAAACCGTGGACACAACCAACTCTGGTTGGTGGTTTCAACCCTACCCCTCTGAAAAATCATGGAGTGAAAGTCAGTTGGGATGAAATGACATTCCTAACTGAATGGAAAGTCATAAAACATATTTGGATTAACATTCCAACTAACTTGACCATGGCTTGTCTCATTCTCCTGATTGACAACTGATAATATGGCTCAAAAAACATTGTTCCAAACCACCAACCAGAATAAGAACCAACAGGATAGGACCGCCAGTCCAGCTCGCTTTACTCAGTTGCCGAACATAAATGGCTGAACAAAAACATGGTTTATGGTAGATATAACGAACTAATTCATGGGGGTTATCATGGATCCTAAAGTGGAGGTAAGTTAGTACCATATTTTTGGCCATATTTTGGGGGGATACTCTCTGAAAGTTAGGCCTGAAAAATAAGCCTTTAGATGTGGTAGGTACCTCCAATTTACCCTCTGGTAAACTAACATAACTATGGACAATCACTATTTCTAATGGGTAAATCCACTATAAATGGTCATTTTCAATAGCTACGTTAGTTTACCAGAGGGTAGGTTCCTGAAATGGCCATTGATATTATTCCATATTATTCCGCAGTTCACTAATGTCATGGTCCCTTTGTGAACGAGACAAAGCTGTCAAAGATGGCAAGCTTTCCAATGGGGTACCCCCTTTAATCAATGGGAATCTCAGGATCCTGAAATGGAGGTACTGTAGTATATAAGTGCATATTTTCTAGGGATATTCCCTTACATAGGCCTGAAAAATAGGCCTTATATATGGTAGGTACCTCCAATAAATCGGATCCTGGAATTCCCATTGATTTAAATGGTGTTGGGAAATTGACTTTCCATATCATATCGCCATTTGGATCATTTGGGGTATCCTTATCGCTTAGTTTTGGATAAACCCACATGGAATCACAAGAAAATTCTTCCCACATTCGTGAGGACAACAGCTTTCCAGTCTTCGATAGGCCCATGTTTTGCTGCTCAGCGTTTTTAAGTTTCGATGATTCTTCGTCACTGTTTCTTGAGATACCTTAAGTTGATTGTATTCCCTTATTTTCAGCTATTGGATGTATATACATAGACAATTCTCTCGTATGTCGCGTCGCATCCTCAGTGTCTTTTAATTTTACCATATATTGGGAACGGTAACCCCAACTGACGAACTCATATTTCCCAATGAACATAGTATCCCTCTACCCTCTGGTAATGACTAACATAGCTATTGAACATGGCACATAGAAATAGTATGAAATAGTGGATTTACCGAACTTAAAGATGGTGGATCTTTCCATCGCTTTTTCTATGTTTACCAGACCGGGCATACCGTTTCATCATGGGATTTTTGTTGGAAATCCAGGAATCAAATCATCGAAATCCAAGGATTCCAGATGATGACTCCAGCGTGAGCTGCTTGTTCCAACGGAGCATATTTCGATGGTCAAATCTTACTGGTGCGTTAAACGTAGGGAATGAGGGAATGATCCATGAAAATATATGAAAAGAATATTTAATAATAATATAATATGATTCCCCCATTCACATCCATTCCCTACTAATTGCGTCATCCCACTTACAAACCACAAATTATCACTCTCCATCGTCCGATTCCTCTTTTTAAGCAGGACCAGCCGGAATGGCGGAATCGGAGCCTACCACTGGTGGCATTCCACTCGTTCTTGATGATGCAGAGGTGACATTCGTTGTCGCCCCGCAAACCTGTGAGACCCGTGACGTGCGTTGATGATGTTGATGTAGCGGCGGCAGACCTATTGAACTCTTCCATGTGCTCTGATGTGGTGCCCCACATCATAGTTGCGGTGGTTTATAAAATGTTGTTTCACTACAATCGCCGTTCAATCATAATATTTCACTAACCTGAAATAATGGTGATTTTGGGATAATTCCCCTTAACATCCCGTAACCATGATTCCAGGGTTCGGGAGAACGACGTGAGGTCGTTCTAATTTAATCTAATTTACCCAGACTGTTGGATTTATATGGGCGTATTGTGAACATGAAATCACATGCATCGTTCGCTGGGAGGGCCACCGGTTTTGGAAAGGAGCCTCATACGAAATGATCGGATGGTCTAAAAATATTTCAACATGTGACGTTTGATAACAGAGTTTGGTGGATAGTTATGGCCCTTTAGCAGTTGTAAATCATGTTAAATGGGCTTTTCATTCCACAAATGGGGTCGTATCTGACGTTTGATTGGTATTTCGGGCCATAAATGCAGGACAAATTATTGGTATCATCAGGGAAAAATGAGCCAAAATTAAATACCCTTGTTGATTGGTTGTGAGGCCTGCATCATTGGTGATTATGAACTAACCCATTTTTGTTGGGAACCGTTTTCAACCAACTCTGTTTGGTGATTGACCTACCCCTCTGAAAAATCATGGAGTTCGTCAGTTGGGATGAAATGACATTCCCAATTGAATAGTCATAATCCATTCATGTTCCAAACCACCAACCAGTGATTACTAACCATCATTAACCATCATTATCCCATACTAAACCAATGTTCCAGTCACCACCAACCAGCAACTAGTATGATGAGATGGGATAGGGCCAGGGGTATTTTCATCGCTCAAATTCACCAAGCCACGAGAAGAAGATGCGATGGAGTACCTCGACCGGGCGCCCCCAAGGGGGTGCCCCCAAAGTGACCAGTTTCTTTTTGGAAAAACACATGAACAAAAACATGGAAAAAGACAAATCTATTTTCCAAGCATCAACTTTGGGGGTATCATGGGATATCCATTTTTTTTTTGTCAAACTCAAAAAAGTGTATGAAAATTGATCTGAATCAGCCTGAATCCGATTTGGACCACCGGAAAAAAAACATCTCAAACCTCAATCTTATTTGCACAACAGTTCAAATGTGGATGTTTCCGATGACATTTCAACATCACTTGTGGATACCTGGTAGAAATCTTAAGACTCACCAAAGAAGCTGCAGAAGCCAAGACTGTGCAGGGCCAAGATTGTGCAGCCAAAGGGCAAACGTGGCTTGATGTCAGGAACGTAATCCAGCAAATGGCCAATATTCACCTCCGATTCGGAGAATTTTTGGATCTCTAATGGAAACCCGAAAGGCTGCGATAAACCTACCTAATTTTTTCATCTATAAGGGGATGGTTTATAGTGTTTATAGCCCCCATTTATGTTTATAGAATTTTATAGATGTTTATAGCCCCCATGTATGCTGGTGACTTGGGAATGGCTCATGAAATTGGGCTTACCATAATATTGGATTTGGCTTGTCTTCAGGACTAGCGTGTTTGGTGTATCAAACTACCACGCGGATTTCTTGCAGACTTGGGCAGTCGATCAAGGCAAGGCCTTGGATTGTCCAATAGCATGCCGAATAGCCGAGCCAAAACCTGCGCTTATCTGGATCTTACCCTCTGGTAATTTAACATAACTATGGAAAATCACAATTTTTAATGGGAAAATCCACTATTAATGGCCATTTTCAATAGCTACGTTAAATTACCAGACCTTAATTTTTTCCAAGCACGGATGTTTTCACACTCCCGCGCGAGATCAGAGCATTTTCCTATGAAATGAATGGGTTCTCCATGGGTGAAACATCGAACGAAACAGCTTGGATTGGTGTCAAATTCAACGACTCTCCAATCCAATCTGGCTGTAGCCTGGTATTTCGAACACAATTTTGAACCCTTTGAACACCATTTACATCCATTTACCATGTTCAAAGTATATCAAAATCATTGGTTGTCAATTCCAATGCAAACGGATTGCCGGGAAGAACCTGGCCTTGCAACTTGGGAACTTCTGCAAAAGCTCCGCATAGGTGTAGCCTCTGCAAAATCCGTCATTCTCTGGGTCAATTTAGCCATATTTCACTCACCTGAAGTATGGCTAAATTGGGATCATTCCCCTTACCAACCATGATTCCAGGGTTCGGGAGAACAGTGAGGTCACTATAATTCAAGCAAGAGACATGTCCCCCCGAAGATGGTGATATTCTATTGCCCAAGTGGTTTACACAAAGATGTTGTTTGAAAGCAACAGAGGTAACTTAAAAAAAAAGTCAACTGATCCACTTGAGTGCAATCTATAATCCCATCAAAAATACGAAACACCCCGATTCTATGGTCCCAGATATTAGTGCTTTTTAGCCCCGAAAAAACCACCGTTTCTCTGGCGTGTTTCAAGGCTGAACGCAGATTCCTCGCCACTGGGGGCCCAGCTCTCGTCAGCAAATGCCTGGTGGTTCCGGCGAATTCCAGCTCTCGTCAGGTTTTTTCGGACACAACGGAGGCTAGCTACACACATTAAAAAAACAATGCACAACAAACATCGTTTTGAAGTTACTTACCTCGCAAAAACAAACTATAGCTAAGGTTTCTGGGTCAACACAACATCGCTAGTTACCCTCTGGTAAACGTTTACATAACGAACTGGAAAATCACCATGCTATTAATGGGAAACTCACGATTTCAATGGCCATTTTCAATAGCAAACTGTTAGTCATTACCCCCTATAAGTCCCTATAAATCCCTATAAATCCCCATTATTCTGAGGGTATTACCATTTTAAATTACCAGGGGGTAAACCATTTCTGATGACCAAAACTCTCCAAAAGGTGCTGCTCTGAGGACCTGATATTCTGCTTTCCCTTCCTTGGAGCAAAGCTTCTGCAACTGCTCCTGGAACGACCCTCGCTACCTTTGGGACCTTTATCACTCAACAAAAAGAATAGAACAGTAAAATTCTACTAACATATTAGAACAGTAAAATCCTACTACAGTAAAATATAGTGATGATGTACATGTCTACCTTCTTTGGGCTTGCTATCCATGGCATAGTGTCCACTTGTTGACCATGCACATCCCGGGGGGTATATTGTGATGATTTCCTTGAATCAAGTACCATGGAACACCAAGGAAGCCTTCTATGTTCACCAAACCATGTGCTGAATCTGTTCATGGGGAATGTTGGGTACCGCAATGTACTACAATTAAAATGTACCACCCAAAGACCTAGTAATTTTGTTCATCAGTTCAATTCTTGTTGACCAAAAAAATGGTCCCACACCTCAAACAACAGACTGACATGGTGCTGGAGAAACTGTACTTGGCACAGCCACTGTTTTGATCCGTCGAAGATCGTCGATTGTTTAGCGCTGCACAAATGTGCCAAACATTTTTTTTTGCAATTTTTGCGCAGGGCCATGATGGGAGGATCTCAGCGGAGTGTCAGAAAATGGTGACTACCCTCTGGTAATTTAACATAGCTATGGAAAATCACCATTTTCAATGGGAAAATCCACTATAAATGGCCATTTTCAATAGCCATGTTAGTCATTACCAGAGGGTAATTCAGTGCCAAACACAGCCAGTTACCATGCCACTCTCAACTTTTTCGAAGTTATACTCTCAACTCTCAAAGAACGAAAAAAATCCGAGGTTACCAATTGCTGAATGGTTGGTGGTTGACCTACCCCTCTGGAATATTATTGGAATATATACTGTTAATAATGGTTAATATATGGTTATTATATGGTTAATGATGGTTAATAATAATCTGGTTGGTGGTGCAATAACCATCTTGAAAAATGATGGAGTTCGTCAATGGGAAGAATGACATCCCATATATGAAATGGAAAATAAACTTCATGTTCCAAAGCACCAAACTCAGTTATCCAACTTCTACAGATTCATAGCTCCCATATCTGGGTTATCCTTTGATGTACTTTGACATCACCACCCCGAAAAAACCAGGGGAAGTCAGGATGAACCCCGGCCAGGCCATTGGCCAATTGGCCAGGCCATTTCCGCATGGAAAAATGGGCACAGGCCATCCATCGGAATCTTCATGGTGTTTTGGCCATGGGATCTTTATGGAAAAATGGGCCAATCAATTGGAAACCTCAGGGCTGATTCCCCGACTTTCGACTGGCACAAGAAGAACACAATACGCGTTTCACAGTTCTGGCAATCCCCAAAATATTGCATAGATGGGTAGTATAATAATCCAAACAAATAATAATTAGAATTAATTATAATAATTATATGATAATGATAATAATAATAATATATAATAATAATAATAATTTGGGACCTTTCTTGGCCTCTTTCATGGTGAGCAGCTCAAGGGTATGTAGAACTATATGGACTCCACATGAAATACCTATGGGACTGTCAAGAACTATATTACTATGTGATAAAAACCCTTTA
>Ga0126342_10008300_pt1 | contig 18598 bp, 16 predicted proteins | sample Cyp1metagenome_FD_92528 | JGI IMG/M metagenome (GOLD analysis project Ga0126342, IMG submission 92528) | Coral microbial communities from Lord Howe Island, Old Settlement Bay, Australia - Cyphastrea 1 metagenome | ecosystem: Host-associated > Invertebrates > Cnidaria > Coral ...
ATATATATATGTATATATAGATATATATATATATATATATATATATATATATATACGTATATATATATATATATATGTATCGTATATATATATATATACATTGGGGGGTAATCCCTTCCCCCTAATACTACCCCCCCCCAAATAATAAACACCTCGGGTAGTTTCAATTATTAGGGGGTATTTATCATTAGGGTTCCCCCTAATACTACATTTAAAACCCTGATATAAAAAACTATTTTTCCCCAACAGCAAAACTGTGCTATGCGGTCTTTAGCCCAGATTAGCTCCGGTGCGATCCGGCGCAGCTTCAACGCCAGGTTCCGGACAGGGTTCCGGAGGGTTCCGGTGCAGATACTTGGTTAGGTTCTAGAGGGTTTTGGTGCAGGTACCTGGTGAGGTTCCGGAACTTTCCGGTGCAGCTACCTGATGAGGTTCCGGAGGGTCTAGGTGAAGATGCGTGGTGACTTTCCGGAGGGTTCCTGGGCAGATATCTTGTGAGTTTCCGGAAGGTTCCGGTGCAGAGACCTTATTAGCTCCGGACGGTTTTGGCGGAGAAGATGCTTGATGAGGTTCTGGAGGGTTCCGGTGCAGATACCTTGTGAGGTTCCGGAGGGTTCTGGTGCAGATGCTTTGTGAAATTCCAAAGGGCTCCGATGTTCTTTATGGCACAAGCACTTAATTTATATGGCATAAACGCTTAATTTTCATGGCATAAGCACTTTTTTATGGCAAAAACGCAGAAACTTTCAAGCTGTTGGGGATAGCACCTGAATTTATTTTTATTTTTTTGGGGGGTTTGGTAATGGGGGGAAGGGATTACAATAATTATGACAATTTTTGACCCATATGACGCCATGCGAAAAATATGTGGTCAAAATTTTCCAGAAAAATTGAGGAAGACTGAAATTCTATTGGTGAGTAAGCTGTATGAAGCATCATTTTTTTTGCACCCCAAGTTATTCATTTGGCGCTCTAATGGGCAGCTAGAGTGTTCTAGGAAAATCTTGTAAGGCCATAGACTTTAATAGATGGCTACTTTTTAGTGTAGAGAAGAATTTTGTTTCTCTTCATGAAATAGGGATAAATAGGGTATATACTTGTTATGCATATTTAATTCTGAGATATTTGTCACCCAACAACCCGGACTGATTTTCATTGAGATTGGCGCTGCATCTTGACGCCTTTCCAGGTCGAGGTGGCTGGCTTGCTGGGATACTTTGGAACAAGGTATGAACTGCAGGCGCCCAAAATGTCATGAGATTTTCTGGCCCGCCAGATTTGAGTTTTTTTTTTTCCAGCCATGGCGACACCAATTTGTGTGATTTTTTCGCGGGAAACATGAAGAGATCCACCAGAATTCATCAGCTTTTCTGTGTTTGTTCGGGTAGAAGGGAGCGTATGAAGACTGGTCAAGATTGCAGGGGGACAGCCGATTGGCATCTCGATCCCCTTTTGATGCCCAAATCATCAAAATCCACCAGCCAGTCGACCAGTTTTTACTCCAGAGTCGACCAGGTTGTAGTGTTGTACTTTTGTTAAGATGAATCCCCTGTTAGGAGAACATCAAACTGAGATAATTCTGGGGTGTCCTGCCATTTCCCGGTCATTTCACCGCCCATTTCGGCGTCGCAGGCAGAATTGAGTGACACTTTGTGGGAGCTACTGATGGGGCATGACTTCCTGGAGGTGCCATCCTCGAGTTTTTCGGGATTTTCATGAATCATCCAACATGGGAATCGATTTGTACTGGAAATTGGGTGTGTCTCTTAAGTTTTGGGCATAGCATGGCATAGCTACTCCCCATCAAATTGCCGTCCATTATTGAGGGAAATGATGATTCAGCAGTGGAACAGGATATTCCTGAGTGCAGCACACCACACTCAGCAGGGCGATGAACAGAAAAAATGAGTGAATCAAGATTCACAAGATGAAAGTAATGATCATCCAAAAACATTTGACGTATTATTTGTTCCACTATTTTTCTAGGGCCTTGGTTCCTACACGTGGTACACAATTATCTACTACGTATACGCAATAAAAAACATGGAATCTGATGTGTGTAAATGCACAATTTCATCGTATTTTGGGACTTGAAATCATCCCAGGGTCTTCCCTGGGACGGTCTCCTTGCTCCGTAGGCATCCTTACGAGTCGGCACAGAGCATCGTTGGTCGGGGAGCATAGGCGTTTGGGGTGGCCGAGCTCTTCCTACAGCAACTTCACCAGTAACTTCACCGGGACATCACCGAACCAAATATGGAGGTTTGTAGCTGGAAAAATCCTCGAACTAAATCTTCAATGTTCCACAGCTATGTTCAACTACCAGGGGGCAATCATCGGTTTATGAAGAATATGAAAGTGATTTTAAATCATTCCACCTAGCTAAATTGGATGATGAATCATTCTACCCTGGCCCAGCTGATCCAGCCCTTTTTTCTAAATTACCCAACAAAAATCATCAAATTTTCCAGAATGCCACAGTTTTACACCTGCTGGAAGATCTCGATGTTGAGAGCTGCGGAGGATTTTTTTTTTTTTTGCGGTAATGATATAGCATAGCTCTGGGTGTAGGTGATACTTTTGGTGACATCCCCCGAAAGACCTTTCAAATCTTTCATTTGCGGTCAGGGTGCGTTTTTTTTTTCTTTGCACCTTTTAAAGCTGCCGCACACACGCACACACACACACAACCGCCGGAACGGGAACGGATGCTGGGCCTTGAAACGATCCAAAACACCTGCGAGTTCATCCCAAGAAAAACTTCATGAAAGATGCAGAGAATTTCCCAGCCTCAGGGGCTACTTGGATGTCTTGCTATGGTAAGTCCCTCCAACAAACCCTCCCATTGAGCAGAAATCTGGGTCATTTTCTATCATCCTAAACAGAGGTATACCCAACAACAAACTCCGTATCGGAGATGGTTTATCAATTTGCTGAAAATAATTAGGCCATATTAGGCCATATCTATCATTATCTATCCATATCTAAAATTGTTCCAGCATTGTACTGTATACTGTATACCCCTAGAATAATCCTATACTCACCAACATTCACCATATATATGTAATCCATATTGAAGCCAGCGGCCAAGGTCAGCCTGGACGCGTTGGTCCAGGGCGGAAGGCCTAACAGTGCCACTACCAGCATCCTTGATGCTTGGCGAAATGTGGGGTTGGTAGCCGGTCGGGATGATTCCAGCATTTTGATGGGATTGCCCAAGATTCAATCCGAAGATCATTTATGACATTGCTTGGCACCAAGATTACCCAACATACATGTCCATTCCCCATTGGCTGGTTGATTATCAGTGGGCTTGCTCCCATTTTCACGACGGGGAAAATGATGAGAAATGTTATCCAAACTGGCCGATCTATGCCGGACGTGATTGGTGAGAAAGCTATCCCTTGCGACCACGGAGCTCATGGTGAGAATGCCATGAAGATGGGGATCTGTTTCACAGGAAAATTGATACTCGTCAAGCGGGAAGATTTCGCACGCGAAATCAGAAGACCCTCGATTTCGCACGTTCCCGTTTAGTCCAGCACCACGGGACATTTCCACTATTTTTGAAGACCAAAACTGCAGACGGTGCAGTTCCACTGAATCAGGTGGTGGCCAGAACTATCCCAACTTCCCAGGGCAGTCATTTTTTTTTTGGATAGTTACAGGAACATACAAAAAATATCAAAAAAACCGAAGTCCACCAGCCTCGAAAATCAAGGGGCGTCAATATTCACCATCCATGGATTGATTACGGGGAAATCTTCACCGGAAATGTGGTCAAACACCACCAATTCTAGAGGATTTCCCACAGATTTCCCCAGCAAAATGTCGTGGTTGTCAATCAAAGCTACTAATCCCAGGGCTCGCACGGCGAGTGCGGAAGCTCTTGGACCGACCGCGGTGAAAGTCAGTGAAAGCCTCAGTTGGTTTTTCAGGGGCGCCTCAGTGATGTTTCTGAGCATTTCTTAGACCAAAAATGGGGGTTTCCTAAAATGGGGGTACCGGGGTACCCCCAAATCATCCCAAATCATCCCAAATCATCCATTCTAATAGGATTTTCCATAAGCCATCCATTCTCCATCCATCGTGCGTCGACTTAGCTGTCAGACAGGGGGCCTTAGTCCATTGATTTCATACCTTTTTTCCAATTTTGATGGGGAAATATTTAGAAAAACACATCAAAACACAATTATTTCCAAGTATGATGCATATATATATATGATATCGATTTCTCGAATTGATATCCACTTGTGATGTGACATTCAATTTTTTCCGCACCTGTAAGGTGAGGGTTGTTAGATTTTATGTTAGCTGGCCTGCCTTCCTCCTCCTCCTTCCTCCGCCGGACCTCAACTGCAAGCTCTTGATCGCAGTGTGCCCAGCTGGGCCTGAACAGCAACCTCTGGATCAAAGTGATTCCGGCCGGACATCAACTGCAAGCTCCGGATCAAGGTCTTCCCCACCGGACCTACACCGCGAGCTCTGGATCAGAGTGTCCCCAACCGGACCTCAACCACAAAGTATCTCTGAAGATATACCAGATTGAACGCCAGAAAGAATGTCAGAATAGATGCTAGATAGAATGCCAGAATAGAATGTCAGATAGAATGCCAGATAGCACGCCATCACGTATGCCAGAACATATGGCACAAAATGCCAGATAGAATGCCAGAGAAAATGTCAGTATAGATGCCACACAGGATGCCAGATAGGATGTCAGAATAGATGCCAGATAGACTGCCAGAATAGAATGTCAGATAGAATGCCAGAATAGAATGTCAGATAGAATGCCAGAATAGAATGTCAGACAATTATTCCATATATATATATACACCCAGATGATATGTCAGAAACTATGACAAATAAGTGTCAGGGTGGGGATCGCTCGAAGTAAAGTCATTTTTTCTGAGGGGGCTTCAAAGATGAGCCGTTTTTCAAGAATGGTTTGGTCTGGAAAGAATGTACCCTCCATTCCAATGGAGTCTCTTCGCCCGGTCAAGATCCAAATGCACCTTCATTTTCATACCGATTCATACCCAAACGAATAGAATGGATGACATTGAACAGTTTTGGTCGATTTATGGAGTAACCATGGATAACCCGGCGTGTCACCTAGTCTGAGACGGTAAAAAATCGTTTCTGACCTGGAGAGAAACCCGAGAAACGCTGGGATATGATGGGATATGGGTACTGTATAGGGTCACACTTACCCCCAAAAGGTGCACTTCATTCTCAAGGCGGCACACATTTTTATTTTCGATCCTTGGGTCTTAACCTCATGACTCAGAATTGCTCTCTTTAGCATCCAATGGCGCCGTGAGCGCGTTAGGTTGGCCTCCCTTCGATCGAGTGCCGGGCATCAACAGTTGCTTGGTGAAATGGATTGGAAGAGTGTTGAAGAGTCTCAGAGTGAAAATTGTGAATAGATTTGGGTCCTCAGAATTTTGACCCGCAAACAAATTCTGCAATTTTCCATGCATTGGGATCATTTTTTCAGTGACCTCCAATCTAGAGTTCTTGTATCGCGGTGGGACGCCCTAGGCCTCGAGTACGTCATTCGCGCTGAGCCTTTGTTGGCTGAAGATGGCAGCAGTGCCTGGGTCCTCGGTTCGCTCGCTTCGCGAAGCGTCTCCAAGTCCTTGGAGTCCAGTGGGAACCAGGGCGGGCGGTTTTTGGGCTGTTCAGTCGTAGCAGATGTAGCTGTTGTTGGTTCCCCAGTCCGAAAAACCATGAGAAAAAGCTGGTGGTGAACCAATATTATGATGGTCCCGAAACATCAGATTTTTCGGTGTGAAACGATTGTTTTTGTTCTGCATGATGGTCCCAGATCTCTCTTGATTTGGATCTCCAAAGTTGATGAAAACAATACCAGCTCCCAACGGCGACATACACTTCACTTCACACAAACATATGAAAATACATTTGTAATACGAGATGTAGTGGATTACATGGTAGTATGTAAGAGGCAAAATGGAATGTGTGGTATATACAATGTATGCACCCAACAAGATAGTGCGAATGCTGAATGCTTGCCATGCGTAGTGTGCAAGTATATGTATATTATACAATATGAGATGTGCGCGCAATACATATTGTGACTGCAAACTGTAACATGCAGTGCGTAACATGCAATATGTGTTATGTGATATATGTACATAGTATGTGATTGATGTGATCCATCATGTTTGTAGTATGTATGAGTAATTTCACATGCACATGTAGTTTACATACATATACACATCTACGAGATATGATATAACCATGTTTGGCATATGCATATATATATACGCATATATATATATATAGTTGCTATATATATATGTACATACTATATATATATATGTATGTATATATATATATATATATCATATATATATATATCTTATATATATATATATATATGTATATCTTATGTATAGATATATATATATTGTATCATTATATATCTTATACATGTAATTATGTATGTATCTCTCTCTCTATGTATATATATATTTATACATATATATATATATTTATATATTATATATATATTATGTACGTACATGGATACAGTTAGTACTTATGAATAGCCCCATTGATACGAGATCCAGTTTGCCTTTTCCCATTCGCAGGGGCAGAGTTTGGCAGAGACAGTGATTTGCTTCAAGCACGAGCCCGGAGCCTGTGGAGTTCCGTTTCTTCGTTGGTTCAGAAGAGTCCCACTTATTGGGCTTCACATTGGGCTTCAAGATTTTGGATCAGTTTTTTTGAGTCAACCCTCCATTGAATTCATTGGAGGCTTCAAAACACTAAACTTACTGCTGCGTTTTACGCAGGGAATTTTTCGGGAATGATCCATTTCAATCCATTTCATCACTAGTAAGTTTATCATCCCAGCAACCCCCAGCAACCCCCAGCAACCCCCAGCAACCCATCCAGCCACCCTACGTGTTTTACGCACAAAACAAGATCCGCTGAGGCCACGCAAGCAGGATGGACAAATCATCAGCACGCCCCAGGCCAAAAATGGAAGCCACGAACCATGAGATCCAAGACTAAACCAGTGTTGACATTGGGTATGTGATATCAGAACGGGATGATATGGATTATTTCTATTATATTTCTATCATTTTGTATATGTAGATATAATTTAGAGTATAATTTAGATACATAATTATAACATACTATAACATAACTGTTTGTATATGCGGGTAATCTAACATAGTCATGGAAAATTGCAATTCTGTTGTCTGCTCTGGGCTGCCTCCCTTTTGCTTGTCTCGGTGAAGTAGCCCATCCCCCAACCAGAGTTGAGCTCCACTTACAGTGCCTGCGAACAAAACAACAGTGAACAAAATAAACCATGAAGAAATGTGATTTTACCAACCCCAAATTTTGATTTTCCCACCAAACGTGTGGAATACAACTGTCAAACACGTAGAATTAACCACCAGAAATGTAGATTTACCGACCGAACATGTGGACATTTCACTAAATCTAACCAACAGGTGGATACAAACACCAGAAATTTGGATTTGCCTTAAACCAAATTGGGATTTATCACCAAAAAAACACTGGAAACCACCTGCAACAACAACATGAGGTGCTTTGCTCTAGATCGAAGTAAACCCACTGAAAAACATGAAGGGGAAGGGTATAGGGAATGTCCGACTGTCCTGACAAATTGAAGATATTTTTGTTGGATTTTGGAGTCTCATAACGTTTGGAAACACATTTTTTGGATTACTAGACCAGGCCAACCAAGGGGGGGCATCCAAAAATGGGAGAATCAACTGAATGGAAGTCATCATTGAGCCGTGGGAGCCTCCAAAATTGGAGGCAGTCATTGCTCCATTGCCATGTTTGAGAGGTATAGTACCATGACGGTAACTGCGGGAATGTATATAAAGTTTGAATCGTTTGATCCATTTTTTCCCAAGCAGATCACCCTGCCGCCCAATTGCCCAACGGCCCCCAATTGCCCAACGGGGTCGCAGAGGGGATGGTGCCCAAGGGCGCACCAAACAATTGCTGAAGGAATGTGCGTGGCTGCAGCCTGAAGGAATGTGCGCCACGGCAATTTCAGTGCACCTGTCAAAAGTTTCCGCTTTGCATGCGAGGATTTTTGGGCACACTTTAGTCAATCTTATTCATACATAAAAAAAGTATAGTACTACTTACATGTATTGGAACGGAGTGAAGCCTATGGAGTGGTGTCAAGAGCCATCAGCCATTTGCGAAGCTAACATCCCTGGCCGCTCCCACCATGTCCTGAAGGGATGCACCAAGAGATGGATTGCCATTCTGTCAGACCTGTCAACACAGGGCTCCCACAGATTGTGACAGGCCTCCCGCATCGCAAGCGCTCTTGGCTGATGGATCAGTCGGGGCAATCCCGAAGCTGGTGGTGACAGCTCTGCGCTTCACATGACGACATGTGCAAGTCCGGTGCGAAGACTTTTGCACATGACTTGATACGTCACCGCAGAGACCCGTCCTCAAAAAACTATTTGGGGTCAATTCTGGTGTAGTGTAATATTTTTTGTTGTAAATCATCTACACATGGGCAATTTGCTTAGTTGTTTTATTATAAATCAGCAGAATGTATATTTAAACATACTATATACACACAAACATACCAAAAAGAATATGGATGTGTATATTTACCTGAAACATGAATAGGTAGATAGAAATTTCCACAGGCCCATGTCATGCATTGGCTTTACAATTTCAACTTGGACATAGATTGAGGGAAGCTCCCCAGTTTGACACATCATCGGACATCGAACAGTGTTTAAACATGTATATAATTTACATCCCACATCCTGTTGATAAAATATATAAAACAGTGTTTTAACATGTACCATCTGGTAATTTAACATAGCCATGGAAAATGGCCCATTTATAGATGATTTTCCCATTAAAACCTCCATTTATAAGGGATTTTCCATGGCTATGTTAAATAACCAGATGGTAATATAATATCCCACATCCTTTTTTAAAATATCTAAAAGCTGCGAGATTAGTAGGAGAACATCCGATTGCTTCCGAGCAAAAGGGTCTTTTGAAAAGGTTCATGGCCGCGCGCCGCGCCAGTTTCAGCGCCTGCTGGACGTGAAAGAAATGTCCACCCTGAAGCGTTTGGCAAGCTGTTTCGAGGCGAGGCGGGGGGAGGTCGTTACCAGTTACAGCCAATTCCTGAACATATGGGTATGGGTCAATACCTATAGATACATTTTTAATGGGATGAACATCCATTTACCAGCTATTTTGGGGTTCACTAGGTACCAGGGTTTTGACTCATAGCCATATATGGAAAAAAGAGGGTTGAAACCACTGGAAGGTGGGTGAGATTTGTTGATTTCTTCTTGCAGAATGATGATATCCTGGACTTTCCTGAAACTGATGGCTTGGCAGGACATCCGGCAGCGCGAGGGCCAGGAAGAACAAGAGACGAAGTTGCAGGCGATCAATTTCCGGGCCTGGGACGTGGGTGAGGCAGTTTGAACGCTTTGGATGAAACCTTGGATCAAACCTTGGCCATAAATGACCATAACTGGTTGGTGGTTTGGAACATAAATTTTATTTTCCCATTCAGTTGGGAATTTCATCATCCCAACTGACGAACTCCATCATTTTTCAGAGGGGTAGGTACACCACCAACCAGATAAGATCTAAGTAATATACAACACCCTGCTGAAACCGGAGTGTTATTGTGGGTTTTCTCAACTTACTGCGCCATTTCTCGACTCTTTCCAGTGGAAACGGATGGTGTTCGGTCAGTTGCTCGGACCAATTCTGTAAGCCCCAGATATTTCATGATATTTCTCATTTTGTCCTACGTATCAACATCACTTGAGATATTGGACATTCCTCTGGTAAATTAACATAGACCCTGAAACTAGCCAATTTTGAGTGGAAACTAATCTTCCAACTCCTATCTGCCAGGGTCTATGTTAATTTACTGTAGGGTATAAGAGGTTTGAAGTAATGGTTACGACTGCACCCCTGAGATCTCTGGATCCAACCAACAGCTCCGGATGAGCTCAACGGCATGTGATTGTCTATATTTTAGTTGGTTTGGCATGGATGATAGTGCATCTTTCATGTCGATCCCCCCAAAATAGCTTGGTGATGGTTGGTGATACCCATGTGACTTTCATATATATATATATGTTGTATGTATGTATGTATAGTTATTTCAGAGTTGAAACCATGCTACTTTGGATGGGTGCAAAACTGAGGTTCAAGGTTTTTAATGGACTTGCCATTTTTTCACATATTGTCATTAGTTCTACGTGCATCCCATATGATACTCTATATTATATCCCATGTAATATCCCTATAAACCATCATTCATTGGTTCAACCCCTATCTGTGATGGTTCAATCCCCGTTTGTGATATGTGCAAATTGGTCAAGGTAATACGAGGGATGTTAATCCCCGCATGTGTAGGGCTTTGACCATGGTTAATATACCCCTCATGAGGAAGCCAATGGGGTAGCCAATTCATAATGATCATAATGGTGAGAATATCGCTGATACATAAATTCATAACATTTCACAACCATATAATATATTGGAAACCTGAACCAATGGGGTTAACATATATATATATATATATATATAGCTGGTATAAACCACGCATCTCATCTCCCATCGATATCCCAGATATCCCTGCCGCAGATCGAGATGTCGGGTCTTCTGCCATGGACCAGCTATCGTATCACAGCTCCTCGTTGCGCCGATCCAGGTTGCTGGTGAGTTGAGGAATGGCAACAAAATTTCTGATCATTTCAGCAAAGTGGAGGATGAATCATTGGAAATATGGCGGGAATTATCATGTTGATAGGATCTGATGGCTGGTTGGTGGTGACCGGAACCATGGAATTTTATGACTTTCCATTCAGTTGGGAATGTCATAAGAATGTCATAATCCCAACTGACGACCTCCATCATTTTCAGGGGGGTAGGTCAACCTCCAACCAGATGGGGACAATCCATAAGTTTGTCCAAAGATGTAGAAAAATTGGTGATTTTCTGCAAGTTATGGCCATGGAATGCCATGGAAAAAAATCATGGTGATCCACTACGAGGGATTTTCGGGTACCCAGCTTTTCAGAGAGACCCATAGTTTGCGGCCCCAGAACATCCTACACGTCCTGTCGTTTTGGTGTGAACAGAAGGGTACTCGAGCTCTGACCATCTCTGACCCACAAGCAAAGCACATGACTTTGGTAGCTGAAAATGGGGTAGTGGTATGTAGTAGTGAGGGTTCACCCCCAAGTTATGCCTATCTTTATTATCGAACTCATATTGATAATACTGCATTGATATAGAGGAAATTGATGAAGTATATTCGATTTTTCTTTGGGTATGCTTGGTCATCGAAGTTTCTTGCAATCCATGGAGAAAAATCTTCCTTCTACTGGGTCTAGTTCGCGGGTTTCCTTGAGATGTTCCTTGAACTAATCCAACGGAGACCTACAGAGACATGAAATCGGATGTTTCACAGACTGGTTTGTCCCACCATTTGTTGTACAGTTTCGACATTCTTTGCATCCAGATTTATCTTTGGCACCACTTACTTGTTCCAACAGATATCCTTTTGGAATGGATTGTCGATGAAATAGGCAGGGTACCTCCCATTTTCCACCATGGTGCAATGATAGATGCTTTTCCGCAAAGACTTTGTGAGTTGTCAAGTTGTCATGCTTCTTCGGTCCTCTAATTTCCCTTTTTTATTTGACTTTGTCTGTTAGTCACTTGAACGTCACGTCACGTCGGTTGGAGTGGCTCATCCAGAGGTTTCTCATCCACCGGGGGGATCCAAACGGTCGTCACGAAATGGATCTGTTAGTGGTCGTCACTCCAAGGTGGCAGCGCGCTACCCAGCAGGAGCAGGTTTCAGTGGGGATGTCATGGAGAAACTATGATCAAATCACATGAAGTCTGGGATATGAAATCTGGGACATAAAATGGACATAATATAGAGCAAGATATGGGATATATATATATATATATGTTGGGATATATAACCACCAATATGATGGCTGTGAAAATGGGACCCCCTAGCTGCCTCACCCTGGGGGCTGACCCGAAAAAAATCTGAGACAAGAAACAACTTCGGTGATGCTTCAAAATGATGTTGACCTCATATTTTCGATATAAAATCGATATTTTCTCCGACTTTCCTATCATTTCTTATCTATTTTGGGATTGCTATACATCAGTGGGTCTTCCACCTGGATGCGACTGGGGATTCCATCCATTGGGACATGTTTTTTTTTTCCCAGCGCTGGTGGGCGCCGGCGCCAGTGCCAGAACTCCCATGACTGGGGATGGTTTCAATCCGACCCATTTATATAATCATAATCAAAGGGAGTTGGGAAGCAATCTTCCGAGTTACGGATGAAGTGTAGTGCAGTAACAATACATCACATAACAATGCATCACATCACAATACATGACATAACAATACATTACATTGTAATACATCACATATCAATTCATCACATAACAATACATCACATAACAATACATGACATAACAATATAACAATACATCACATAACAATACATCACATCACAATACATCACATCACAATACATCACATGACAATACATCACATAACAATACTGCTGCAAAACGCATTGTAATTGCTGCATGAACGTTGCATGGGACTCGTGTTGGGGTGGAAGCCAGAGCACGAAACCGTGTGTTTTTCCGTACAAAGTGGCTGCAGGCGGCAAAGGGTACCTCGTGAGTGCGGTGGTTGCGGCTGGGGTCGTTCCGGGCGTAATGGGTTCCTCCTCTGTGTTCTGCAACGAGTGGTTGTTCCTGTGTGTGTAGGTCTATTCGCTTGTTGAATCTCTGGTCGCAGATCGCAGTGTAATGGCTGCATGATTGTTGTCATGTTCTGCTGCCATGTGCGTAGGAGATGCGGATTAGCCACGTGATGCTGCTCAACGCATTGTAATGGCTGTGCAAAGTAGTACTGGGACGTGCTTTGTGCAAGCTTTACAGTACAAAGTAGTACTGGGGAGTGCTTTGTGCAAGCTTTGTAGTGCAAAGTAGTATGAGGACGTGCTTTGTACAAGCTTTGTACTACAAGGTAGAACTGGGAAGTCCTTTTTGCGAGCTTTGTGGTGCAAAGTAGTACTGGAAAGTGCTTGGTGCGAGCTTTATAATGCACAGTAGTACTGGGAAGTACTTTGTGCAAGCTTTGTAGTACAAAGTAGTACTGGGACGTACTGCGTGCAAGTTTTATTGTGCAAAGTAGTAGTGGGGAGTACTTTGTACAAGCTTTGTAGTTCAAGGTCGTACTGGGACGTGCTTTGTGCAAGCCTTGTGGTACAAAGTAGTAGTACTGGGAAGTACTTTGTGCAAGCTTTGTGGTACAAAGTAGTACTTGGAGGTGCTTTGTGCAAGCCTTGTAGTACAAAGTAGTACTGGGAAGTATTTTGTGCAAGCTTTGTAGCACAAAGTTGTCAAAAGTAGTACTGGGAAGTCCTTTTTGCGAGCTTTGTAGTGCAAAGTAGTATGGGACGTGCTTTGTGCAACCTTTTTAGTACAAAGGAGTACTGTGGAGTACTTTGTGCAAGCTTTGTAGTACAAAGTAGTGCTGTGGGAAGTACTTTGTGCAAGATTTTAGTACAAAGTAGTACTGGGAAGTATTTCGTTCAAGCTTTGTAGTACAAAGTAGAACTGGGAAGTGCTTTGTGCAAGCTTTGTAGTACAAAGAAGTGCTGGGAAGTGCTTTGTTTAATATTTGTAGTACAAAGTAGTACTGGGAAGCACTTTGTGCAAGCTTTGTGGTAAGAAGTAGTACTGGGAAGTACTTTGTGCAAGCTTTGTAGTACAAAGTAGTGCTGGGACGTACTTTGTGCAAGCTGTGTAGTACACAGTAGTGCTGGGATGTGCTTTGTGCAAGCTTTGTAGTACAAAGTAGTACCGGGGAGTGCTTTGTGCAAGCTTTGTAGCACAAAGTAGAACTGGGATGCGCTTTGTACATGCTTTGTAGTACAACGTATTTTGCAAAGGCTTTTTTCTGTGTATATAAATGCATTTGTGTCTCAAGCTTCTGTGTTGAAAAGCGTTCTGCACGCAATGTTTTTTTGTGCAGAGATGGAGGTCGCTGACAGTAAGAGCTTTCTGGCGCGCAGAAGAGCTGAGATGAGAGTTGAGAAGAGCTTCGAGGAGATGAGAAAGGTTGATCAGTGCTCGGATGAGAGCAGTTGAGAAGAACTTACTTAGATGACATTTGAGAAGAGATGGGATGAGATGAGAAGAGCTGAGATGAGGTGAGATGAGGTGAGAAGAAATGAGATGAGATGAAGTGCGAAGTGTGTGCGGGGTGTGAAGAGTGCAGTCTGAAGTGTGAAGAAAGTGTTCGCTTGGCGTTGCGTTGCAAAGTGGCGCACGCAGGTCATGTTCTTGGACAGCAACAGCGCAACAGGTTCCCACAAAGCACGCAAGGGCCTAGCTGGCGCACGGCGCATGCAAGTTCTATAGGTGAGAAAACTCTTACAGGCAACTTCCGCCCCGCCTCGTGCGGGTACTACTGGTATTATATGATATCTACACATGTTGTTGACCTGGGGATGGTGACTATGGCGTTGGGTGAATCAGCCATTAAAAATACACCATTTTCCCATCTCATGAAACACTAGTTGGTTGATAGCTTCCCCTAGTATCGGTTAGCCCCTAATCCCCACTAAACCATCCCCATTTCAGAACCAATCAACCATCAATCATCAGTTCTCAGATCTTTCATACCATAAGAGAAAAATCATGGCTAAATCCCCATTCAATAACCAATCAACGGGCTATCCCCCATCCGACATTCGTACCATTTTCGGTCGCCGCTAGGCTTCTATCCCCGCAGCACTATGGAGGCGGACCCAAGGGGAGCAAGGATTTAAACATATGATCTCGCACACCCTGTATAATTATATGTATATATTTATCTGCCACAATTATTGTAAACTTGACCATATTCAGTATATTTATAGTATTTTATATATATATATATACATGTATATCTATCATATTCTTGAACATATTTGTACAGGTATTTGTATAAACACGTTTGGAATATGTTTATAAAGAAACATAGACCCGAATGAGTTTTTAACGCCGACATTTGTTGCCAATTCGATTGAAATTCACCAATCCTTTTCTGAAGGGATCCTTTCACCTTTTTGGCCGTTGAGATGCTATCCCCGAGCTCACTATTTAGCTCACTGTCCAAAAATTGGATGGGACAGAAAATTGGTTGATCTTAAGAAATTAGGTTTTTTCCAACAGTTGCCTGGTTGGTCGCTGCATTTTTGTTGTCATTTGTCCATCCAAAAGAGACTCGGTGATACCCACATATCCTCACGATTCCGAGGCGAAATCTGCGGAGGGCATCGGCTTGATGGTAGGGAACAGTTTGACCACTCAGGTGCGGTTCCAGAGATCAACGCCCTCGGTGGTCAAGGGGATATTTGCCCGTGAAGCGCCGGCCAGGTCGAAACGCCCGGAGGGCCAAATACACCTTCAGCTCCGAGACAGGTGCAGTTCTTCGGCAACTGAAGAAATCACGGGAGAAACTATGACTTATTGTTATTTTATATAACTAAGATAATGTTAACATTTATTGTTCTTGTTCTTTTTTCCTTTTTATCATGATTAATTAATAGTGTCATTATGATTTCATGGTGGTACATTTGGTTTGGGATTGACAAGTTGGTTGATGATACAGCCTGCGGATGCCTGCGGTCCCACGGTGGCTCGGTGATGTGTTTGACGGTGCTGTCGCGCCTTGACTCCTTGCTGTCAACAGTTTTGATTCCTTAATCAACATAGATATTTTGATGGATATGGACTCATCGATTACATTGATAATACTATATATATATTAATAGATCAATAGATCAATAGGTCGAGTATTGGATCATTTAATCGATAACTTATTGTTTGTATATATATATAATGTAATAGAATGATAGATAATATCAAATCAACATGGACACTTTAATAGATTACTGTAACCAAAATCGAACCGCTCGCCCCGGCTCCAGAGTTTAGGGGAAATCTGAAGCGGAAACCATGGAATTTCCCATGAAACCTGGGGCTTTCCGGTTTCAATTATATAAACCAATCCATTGAACAATGAGTAGGTACATGATGAAAAACAGGTATATCACACCCGCCATCCTATTTTTCAGGACATGACTGGGCTGGAAGATTGAAATCCCCAACGCTCTTATTGGGCTTTGATGTATACAGTCTCGCAGATAGGCAACTGCCAACTGCCGCTGTTTCATTCTTTGGGGGATGTTCCGACTTTTACAAAACTCCTTGGTTGTAGCAAAAAGTATCAGCGCCAAGCCCAGTTTTAGAAGTTTCTGGATCCATGTTCCATCATGTCACCCTGAAATTTAGGGATACCCTCTGGTAAACATACAAAAAACTATAGAAAATCACCATGTTGAATAGGTAAACTATCTATAAATAGGCCATTTTCCATAGCTATGTTAGTTTACCAGAGGGTAAAATTTGCTCCAGGATCACTTGTCCTTCCCCAAAGCACATCTCAGGATTCACCACCCCAAAGCTTTTCGAGGCGACCGTGCTGTCAGGTCGGCTGGCAGGATTTCCGACACGACCTCACTGAGGTTTTCGACGGGGCACTGGGCACTGGGAAATGCTGGAGATTGCTGGAGAATCCCCCCAGACATTGCTCGATTCGATGATGAAAAACCAGCGAGAAAATCCACTGTAAGTGGGAAAAGACGATGCTACTTTACGCCAGTTTTTTTGAAAACCTTGATGCTGAAAATCACCTCTTGTCTTTCCACACCGTGAGAGGGCATTTTCAAAATTTCGAGCGAACTTTTTTTTGGAGCGTTTAAAGATGTTTAAAGCCAAGAAGTGATCAGCGAATGACATTGAATCCGCCAAGTACCCTCTGGTAATTTAACATTAACATACGTAGCTATTGAAAATACCCCAGTTATAGTGAGTTTTCCCATAAAAAAATGGTGGTTTTCCATAGTTATGTTAGTTTATCAGAGGGTAAACCAAATGATGGTTTGTTGATCCAGAGTTGACACAGTTTCGCGGTTTCCCAACGGCCCAAGTTGGGACATAAATCCATCATTTTTTGGACAGTTTGAGACTCCGGAACCATACATTTTGATGACAACAATGATAATGCATATTTATAACACATAATGAATAATGAATAATGAACAACAGCAACAACAACAACACCAACAACGATAATGAACATGATAATGATAATAATAGTAATAGTAATAGTAATAGTAATAGTAATAGTAATATTAATATTAATAGTAATAGTAATAGTAATATTAATAGTAATAGTAATAGTAATAGCAATAGTAATAGTAATAATAACAATATCACAGAGTAAAACTGGTAACACAATATCATATATATATATAACGTATTCAATCCATTCTGGACCTTATCGGAGCAAAAACCCGCACCACGCGGCTCAAAAGCAGGAATTGGAGACCTTAATTGTCGGGCTAACGGGACGGTGAGATTTACTGACAAAATTGGTGAAAGAAATGCATGTATTTGTGAGGCCACGCGGCCACCCCAGTTGGATTTGGGTCTAACTTAGTCTAACTTAGTCTAACTTAGTCTAACTCTTAGAGCCATTTCCTTGGTGTTTCGTCTTGAGCTGTTGAGAAACATCCAGGATCATCCAGGTTTCTTCTTGGACAAGTCAAGACTCCAACCGATGTCCTTTTCCCACCGGTTGATGCATTTTTTAAGAGGCTTCCCTTTTATTCAACAACCAATAGGTTGATGATAAATAAATCAATCAATCAATCAATAAATAAATAAATTCATAAATAAATAAATAAATAAATAAATAAATAGATAAATAAATAAATAATATATATATATATTTAAAATAGTATACTAAACCCAGCACTCTATTTTTCGCGTCAGGATGAGATGTTTCGGGAGGATCAGCGGGCTGTCCTGCTGAACATCGAGGATGGAGTACGGTGACCTTTTGGGTGCCTTTTTTGGTTCACGCGGTTTTAAAGGCTGGCTCAAGTTACTAGCCGTAAATGAAAAGTACTTGGATGTTCAACCTACAAGTAGGTATTAGTAGCGAGTTTGGAACCATGGTAAGGTTTTTTGCATCCAAAGCCAAGACTCGCACGTCATGATCTCAGATGCCTGCTAAGGGTCATCGGCTGTGGCAGCGTCAATGTCCAGGGTGATCTCCACCTGAGGAAATTAAAAAAACCCCGTCAATTAGATTTAGTATTGCAGGTTGCCTTTTTGTACCGGGTATAGTCCATTCACCGTAAAACGATAAGGAAGAAAAAAACGATAACGCTAAGTATTATATATACATATATATATATATATACATGCATGTGTGTATACATATATATATATATGTATACATATGTAATGTGAATATATGTGTCAACATATGTTACCATCATGAATAAATGTGTCCCACAAATGGGGAGAATTTACGTGACACAAAACGATAACAAAACGATAACAAAAACGATAACAAAATTAACCCGAAAGCCATCTTCAAACACCATGGCCCATTGATTAAAAA
>Ga0126342_10008301_pt1 | contig 18596 bp, 15 predicted proteins | sample Cyp1metagenome_FD_92528 | JGI IMG/M metagenome (GOLD analysis project Ga0126342, IMG submission 92528) | Coral microbial communities from Lord Howe Island, Old Settlement Bay, Australia - Cyphastrea 1 metagenome | ecosystem: Host-associated > Invertebrates > Cnidaria > Coral ...
AAACCCCAAAAAAAACTAAAACCATAAACCCCAAGACCGGAAAGGTAAGGGAAAGATCGCGTCGTCCAAATGTATTGACGAATTGTCCCGGCCGGGGGCCGGCAACCCCCCCCCCCAATGGTATCCCCCCCTTGTATCCCCCCCTGGTATCCCCCCCTGGTATCCCCCCCCTGCATACATACATACAGGCCTACCTACCTACCTACGTACGTACGTACGTACATACGTACGTACATACGTACATACATACATACATAAATACAGACACACACACATACATACATACATACATACATGCATGCATGCATGCATCCATACATTACATTACATTACATTACATAACATAACATAACATAACATTACATAACATTACATAACATTACATAACATTACATAACATAACATAACATAACATTACATACATACATTACATACATAAATACATACATACACACATACATACATGCCTATACCTACCAACCTACGTAGGTACATGCATACTACACCCAACCCACTCCACAGGGGGGGGCGGGGAAGCAGAGATACCTTGCATGATAGTTGGATTCCAGGGGAGATAGTGCGCCCAACCCTAGGAACCATCACCATCGCGGGGGGGGGGGAGGGGGGGTTGCAGGCCTGTACCATATATATTTATAACTATATATATATAATAGTTATATATATATAAGCGCAGCCATTTTTTTGTCCTGGCAACCCCCAAAAAAGATCATATCCTCTGGTAAACTAACGTAACTATGGAAAACCACCATTTTGAATAGGTAAATCAACGAACTAAATGGTACATGTTCAATAGCTATGTAACAGACTACCAGAGGGTATGTTTTTGACAGTTTTGCGACATTCTTAGACGAGCCAGGTTCTTTTGGGGAAAAACCGGATTCTGTCTGGATCCCTCTGGCACGTCGCTGGATCTGGAACTGGTTGATTTTTTGTGACCTGGTTAGCTGGTAGATCTCCCAAGCAGTTCTGTGATTTTCTCATATATATATATAATATATATATATAGATATATAGATATGTTTGCCAATTCAGTTTGTGGATTCCCCAGCCAGGTTTGATTACTGGAGGGTACCAACATTTGACTTCATGACCTGCCACAGAACCCATCCGACTCCAAAAACCCTTGGGCCCTTACCAAAAACCCATCCGCGATCATCCGTGAGCGTCCCTTAATGGGCTAACTCCCCTTCATGTCCAGTCATACCACTTGGTAAAAGGGGATACTTACATTATATTTATGATATAGATTGATATAGTTGATATTCATAGGCTATGCCAGAACATATCCCCATGAAAACTCCGTATAGGGTATGGTCCTGAGATTCCTTATGCTAGGCATGTTGGTTGTCTTAATTAATTAATGACCATCCCTATGGGCGAATCTAATCCACTAATCCATTTTTTGACCTGGAACAGTTGGTGAAAAAAAATCCCATAACACATCCCATAACATTGACCCTTCCTAACAAAAAGGTACGCACATGGCACTTGCAACACTTTTAGTTCTACTGTTAGACTCTACCTGGGTTGGGAAAGGCAAAACATAACAGAACATATCCCCATAACCCTCTCCTCAAATGAATTGTGCCATGAATCGCGCCTCTGCTGGACCCAGCTCTCGACAATGCCCGGGCCTTGCATTCTGTCTTTCAACTTTTTGTTATTATCCAAAACACTCACATCTGGATTTTACACACATATAAATAATACTTATAATAATAAATACTATTAGTTGTTATTATGCGAGATATCGGGAAAGGAATCAAATCAGCAAAAACTGGGATTCAAAAAACAAAGAAGCAGGGGGAACCGCATTCTGATCAACAAACTTGGTGATTCAATCAACATACAACTGGTGTTTAAAATGAGGTCTAAATCACCATGGATGTTTGTACTGTATATCAACAAAAGCTGATGTTTAACCAGATCACAGGAGATTGATCAGCAGCCGCGTTTCGGGCTTTGCTCATGTTCAGAAACAATGGATGCCTTAATCAACAGAAGTGGAACTTCAATCAGCATGATCAGAATCTTGAATCTTAAGCAACTTAAGCACACACAAAAAGCATGTGAGCGCTACTAAACGTGTATGCAAACTCTAACCAGCCAAAATTAAACACCAACTGCACCAACACAACTGGTACATTGAACAAAAATAAACCAACATTGGGTGCTAAGAATACCCGCTGACTGGCAGTTTGATGGAACAAAAATGGGTTGCACAGCTAATACAATATGACTCGTGTAGCCGAAATAATGCGAACATGCACTTGTGTACTGGTAACCAGCGCTCATGGTGACCATGACACAATTGTTCTTGCCAACTCAAACTCTGAATGACTTTCAATGCAGAATTTGGTAAAAACAAGAGCAGCCAAAATGAACTCGAATGATCTCGAATGTGTTTCCTTAATTAAATCAGACCATCAAATGATAGAATTGAGCCTTTGTTTACTTCTGGACGGTCGCCTAAAACATCATCTATGAAACCAGCGCAAACTTTGGCACGCATGGAATTCAGGTTAAAACCTCTGACATCTGGCCTGCATCCCCAGGAGCCTCAGGCAACTTTTTGCGCGCCGCAACAATGGAATCACAAGATGCTCACCAAAATTTCGAAACACGAGAGGCTCTGAAGACCACTTGGCAAACTAACTCCGACCAGGTTCTCTCGAAAAAAACGGTCACCCCATGTTACCAGCCCCCTACCACTGTCAAAATCTCCAAGTGTCAGACTCTCAAGGCCACTTGGCAAGCTCACTCCCTCCAGGGTCTGGTTGAATCTATGTCCAAATGTCAGACTCCGAAGACCCCTTGGCAAGCTCGCTCTCTCCAGGGTCTGGTTGAATCTATTGCCAAATGTCAGACACTGAAGACCACCCGGCAAGCTAACGCCCTCCAGATTCTGGTTAAATTCAATGCCAAATGTGAGATTCTGAAGACCAGCAGGCAAGTTCACTCCCTCTAAGGTCTGGTTAAATTCTTGGCCAAATTTTAGACTCCGAAGACCGCTTGGCAAGCTGACGCCCTCCAGGGTCTGGTTAAATTCAAAGCCAAATGTCAAATTCTGAAGACCCATTGGCAAGCTCACTCTCTCCAGGGTCCGGTCGAATCTACTTCCAAATGTTAGACTCTGAAGACCGCTTGGCAAGCTCACTCCCTCCAGGGTCCGGTTGAATTCAGTGCCAAATGTCAGAGTCTGAAGGCCACCAGGCAAGCTCACCCCCTCCAAGGTTTGGTTAAATTCGGTGCCAAAGGTCAGATTCCGAAGACCCCTTGGCAAGCTCACGCCCTCCAGGGGTCTGGTTGAATTTCTCGCCAAATGTCAGAGTCTGAAGACCGCTTGGCAAGTTAACTCCCTTTAGGGTCTGGTTGAAACTTTGGCAAAAATGAAGTGTCTCAAGAGTGCTGGGAAGGTGTTGCAAATACACCTTGTTGGCGGCACATCGTATCTTCGTCACTCCCTCTAGTGCTCTCTCTCCCTCAGGGACTGGTAATCCTTGAATATAGCAACATGCAGCATACAAATCAGTAGGAACAAACGTGCACCGGAGTGTCGCGGTCTTGCCTACAATACCTTGCTCTTGCAATGTTTGGTGGAGCAGCAACTGCGAATTCTCATAGAGGATCACACATGTTCTTCCCTTCTTTGAAGGAAGTCCCTGCAAAACCATCTGCCGCAGTTCGTGACCCAGGCTGGAGCCAGTCAGGGTAAAGTTGCATCCTTCACCGTTGATGCAAAGCACCTGAATCTCAATTGCTTCACAGCTGGCGCTGGCCGCATAGCCACTGCAGGACATGAAATTCAGTGACAGCCCCCAACGCAGTGAAAAATGGATGCTTTTTTAGTGTGCCATGAATGTGACAAAGAAGTCGTCTTCCTAATCCTCGAATAGAACATCATGGCTATGGGTCGAAACCCTAACAGCCTGATGGACATCAAACATGGTGGACTTTGAGGCCGAACGGCTGATCTGGGTCTCCCCATTTGAGAACGACCGCAAATACGTGAATGCGGTCTTTTTTCTTACAAATGTGCTGCCTATGGCACTGACTTCTATTCTTCAATCACTTCGAGCCAATTTGCCGAACAGCAGGTGGTTGGATGACCGCATTTGTTTCTCTCTATGGAATTCTTCATTGCATCGAGTACGGCCTTTAGATGCATGTTGATTCGATCATTGTGCAATCTAGCAACAATATGAGGAAGAGTGTTAACCCAAGTTAACCCCGGATTAATAGACACCAAGTATATTAATGTGGGGGGGCTCCCAAAATAATGATATGTCATGATATGTCATGATGTGCCCCGTTATAAATGGTACTCTTGCAATTACTTATCCTGGGTTGATATTATCCACGAACATCCTAAATATGGTCAACTTGAATCCTCCCCAAAACAAGCTTTCCCCCTCATATATCTTGCTGCAACCTGTAGCTCTAGCTGTCGCCAGCCAACGGCCCTACCTTGGTTGTAGCATTCTTGCACCTTCTGAACGTTAAGCAACATAACCATGGTATTGATTAAACCAGCAAAACAGTTACTCAACCTATCAAGAATCAGTTGTGCTTTTCCAATGCATGCATAGCTGTAGCTCAAATCTGCCCTCAAACTGGATGGTGCATTGATGTGCATTGCACAATAAAACAGCAATTTTGGACAGGCCATTAGCATCCCATGCTTGATCTACAATGTGGTAACCCCACTACAAACCATCCCATAAACCAACCATGAATGGGGGGTCGTGATAAACATCATCCCAAATACGGGGGTATACATATACATATACATGTATATATATAATATAAATACAGTACATATGTGTATGTATATATATATATATATATACATAATTACACATATTATATGCAGCAATAAACCAAATAGGGGATTTCGATGGATATGGTTGATTATTGGGTATACCGGTATCCCACAGTACCGGACACCACTGGGTCACCGAGGGACCATTTCTGAACCACACGAAAGTCACTCTCCGCGTTCGCTTCGGGCCTAGCTGGCAATGGAGACATGACTAAAACGTTAGGAGGTCGGAATTGTGAGTCTTCAAAACTGACTGGTTGGTGGTTGAGCCACCCCTCTGAACAATATTAGTCAGTTGGGAGTATTATTCCCTATCTATGAAAAAATAAAACATGTTCCAAACCACCAACCAGCTGATCATGGGGGTTCAGCCAACAGAACATTGGGATTCAACTCGCTTCAATCCACACACATCATTTTATCGCCCAGAGCGGATGTACCCAGAAAGTTCGTCCATCTAAAATCGGGTAAGTTTGCCACTGAGCAAAGTCAAGTTGAATTCGGTGGTGCAGTTGCAAGCGCTGCATTCCATCGTTGTCAATGTAGGGGTTCACATCTTAGACTGGTTCTTATCAAAATGAGAAAGTTGCAAACAGTCATTCTCCAAAGTCTTATGGGTAATTTTTGACCCGCACCTATCTTTCGACAAACAGGGCATCATGAAGTAGAAAGTCATTTCGTAATCAGAAGATGTCACAGCGGGTGCACACGCCAATGTTGGTAGGTTTTGGGATGTATAGTATAGATTGAACATATCCATGTGTAAATATGTAAATACTACATTCATGAATACATAGCATACGTATGTTGTATAGTAGTATATGACACATACACATCCATATATCTGTATCATATGTAAGATATCATACTTGTGCAGTTGATTTATATGTTGTATATTTTGCTACATACGTGTCTAATGACCGCGTATGTAATAATCTCTCTCTCTCTCTCTCCCTCTCTCTGTCTATATAAAAAATATTTAGATCTATAATATAATTAATAAATATGTCTTAAAGAATTCGGATGTGTCTTAAAACGTATTTACTATCCCCTCTGTTTCCGTATGCATTCAGGTGTGTTTTATCATGCGGACAAAAGTGTCACAGTGCTCAATACCAGAAATAAGCATTTGTTTGAATCATGATTCTCATTACCTACCCCCTAGTAACCAAATATGTGCTGAAAAGTCAACTATTTATCTGGTTGGTGGTTTTAACCATCTTCAAAACTATTAGTCAGTGGGAAGGATTATCCCATATATGAAATGGAAAATAAAAAATGTTGGAAACCACCAACTAGTATATACTTCAATGAATTTCCCAGCTATAAACATACCAAAACCACCATTTCTCACGGATAGTCCCATGATTTTCCCATCAAAAGCACCATGGCTTCGGGGATTTCCCATGGGCTGACACACTGACATGGCTCCCGACTCCGACTCGATCCAGGTCAACACCTGAAAACATGGACGTTTAGATGAGATCCGAAACCAGATGAAACCATGGATATGGATATAGATATATATATAATATATTTATATGGGATTAAATGAATCCCACCATTTTTGAATGGTTTTTGTTGAATGATTGGAAAATGATAAATTTTCCAGACGGTTTTTTGATTGTTCCAACACGCATTGGATTTTTTCCCCTCAAAAATTGGTGGTCTAGTACTCCTGGATGAACAATAGGACAATCCATACATTATAAAATCCAGTGTGGATGTTTTTATGCTAACCCCATAACTTTGGATGGTTAAAACCATGTGAACGCATGTGAGACTCCTAGAATTGATGGGATAAGAATATATATTTCTGGCACCATGTCAAAGCCCAGAAAAAATATGTAACTGATTGCATAAACCATGTCAAACCCCATGCCATATGCTCCATGTATGAAATATTTACCAACATTTGCCCCAAAAAATCGCCCACATATTGGGTAAATATACCATGCATGGAGCATATGGGCATGACAAATGGTTTCATCCATTTTCTGGTGTGCCGTGCCTCCTGCAGCAGCCAGGTCCGCTGAAAGCGGCGCTGCAAGCGGCCGCCGCTGGGGAGACGCACCAGCAACGAACAAACCTGGGTGGAGCCCACCATTGAAGCAATACGGGGGGTTAACCATGGTGAAGCCTTGTAACAATAGACACTTATGGCCCTATATATGGTTAATATATGGTTAATGTAATCTATATTTATATATATATATATATAATCTAATATTCTGATTGGTGGTTGAGCTTACCCCTCGGAAAAATGATGGACTTCGTCAGTTGGGATGATGAAATTGCCAATATATGGAAAGTCATAAAGGATATGTTCCAAACCACCAACGAGACAATAGACACTTATGGGATGTTAATGGAATAAATAGGGTGTTCCTTTCATTCCACAGCAGATAAGGCGGTCCTTGTGCTGTCTTGCATTCGAATTCAAACAGCTGTGCATCATCGGACTGGTTGATAGTCCGGAAATAAAGTAGCTAGGGGGTGAAGCAAGAAACAATAGGATAGTCATGGATATGATTACAATCAAAAATGAATCGATGATTAATGGAATAATCAATGATTGTAACAAAAAATGGAATATTAATGGGATATTCATGGATGATAATCAATTAATGGATTGATTTAATCAACTACCAAATCGACAGAACTACACGGGAACTGCGCGAAAAGAGAGGGTTGATCAATGGTACATCCGATTTTGGATATTTCGTTCAAGATCCATCATTATCAACGCATGATTCAACAGTGCTATTTCCCCATGACATCACCATGAAAAATCACCCCATTGAGTCGGTCGCCGCTGAGCTCCCCTGGCGGTCGCCCCAGCGTCCGGCTCGGGCTGAAGCTGTTGGGCTTTCAGTCGGCAACCTGAGGCGAGGGGCGAACGTCTGCAACGCAGCCCCAAAAGATACTTCATGGGGGAAAATCCATCCAAAAATAATGGTGAATTGATGTGACTTGTGTTTTTCATGGAACGCAAAACACATGCTGCCAAAAATGGCTGAATGAATGATAGTGGGTACACTTTTTTGCGTGACCAGACAGACATCTTACTTTCTTCTGTTCGCCATGATTCCTGGTGAGTTCGCCAGGAGAAATATGATGGATTCATGGTGCAAAAGTATAATATTCATTATCAATGCATAATTAAGAGTAGTGATTTATGACATTTTGGTATCAACTACAGCCCTACAAATGTTGCTTAGCTTCCCCGAAAATAGGGATAGTCTATCATTGATTGTGGAATCCGCAGTATATAAAAACATGAACCCAGCTCCATATCAACGCGTTGGTTCTAAAAAACATTGAAACTTATCTACCAAAAGGCGTCCACAGTCTGGATGTTTTGTACCTGCGTTTTGGCAAGTGAAATATAGTGAATCTGTTCCATATGTGTTTGTCTGATGTTTTTTTGGCGGGGGAGCACCCCAATCCACTAGTTTATCATATTCTATCATAGTTTCCCTTACGCAAGGTAACCATGTTTCCCAGTTGACGTTGAGCCCTTGACGTTGCAAACGCTGCTCCTCTTTGTCCAGCGCTGCTTGTCTTTTGGCCTATGGGAAGATGTCTCCATCCAGTAGAAACTGGATCCCTCAACTCAGATTTGCATAGTTTAAATTTGGATACTCCAATAATTAGTTCCTTAATACTGAGCATATACAAAAATCTGTGGTTTCACAGGGCTTATTTTTTGACCCATCACTGGGTTCATGAAGGTTCAATGGGGCATTTTAAAGGAGTGAATTGAATGGGGAATCCACATGGTGATTTAACCAACATGGGTGATATTCTAGTGCTTGGGGATGAGCCTCCAATTGTTTGACCCTGAAAGTCACCCATTTCTAGTGGAAACAAATCTTCCAAGCCCGATGACTGCCAGGGTCGAACTGTTAATTTACTGGAGGGTAAGATGATCAATATCGACAATGGACAGTCTTTTGTGAAGGAGTCAACCAATACACATGAGATTTCACGAGAAATCAAAGTCTGAAGAGACCAATCCAATCCACATTTGCATTGAACATAACTGGTTGGTGGTATACCTACCCCTCTGAAAAATATGACTTCGTCAGTTGGGATGATGACATTCCCAAAATATGGAAAGTCATAATCCAGCAATGTTCCAAACCACCAACCAGATGTAATCAAGAAAACTTATCCAAAGATTTGGGAACAAAGTCCCTACTAGCGGATTCAACTGACCAACATGTTTTTGGGTTTCACCCAAACATGGAGACAGATCAGCAAGAAATCGGAATATACACATATAAATGTATATATATATATATATATAATGTATCTATATAATGTATCATGCTGTATATTGATGTACATAGGTAATCACTGACGTGCAGCGGCAGTGGTTCTTCAAGGCTCCAGAAAAAACATGTCAGCAGAGGTGGCGATGATTCCAGCAATCCAAAGCAGTATTGACACCGATAATGGGCCAGTCATATGGTTAAATGTTGGGGATTTTGCTGCAGTTTAGACTCTTTTTGGGTTTGACGTTTACCTCTAATATCGAAGATTGAACGGCAGTACTCTAAAAAAAAACATGAGATCAAACTATACGTACATATATAGGACCCCCGGAAAGATCAAAAGAACGTTACTGTATTACAGGATATTGAACAAACTTTTGACATGGATTGTGCTGTTTTTTTTTTTCAAAAAAAGTGGTTCCTATATCCCGCTATCTGGATGGTACCTATTACCTATTAAACATTAAAAAAAACAATACCATTAATGCGGGTGCAAATACAATTTATCAAAATTATTTAGGCATACTATCAAATCCCATTTCAACCAGAAATTCATTAAATCTATGGTCCACTACCACATATAAAAGTTTGAAATCCCATTTCAACCAGAAACATCCCACACTTTGCTGGTTATGTAAATCCCCAATTGAGCCACTAAAAATATCTCCATCCCATCTCAGTATACTAGTTGGTTGAAAACCGTTTCCCTACTATGGGCTGTCATCATCCCCAATAAATACGATAACGTATCTAGTATAACTCCCAACAAATTCACCAATCAACCAGGGTCTTATCCACTATTATCCATTATCATCCATTGTCATCCACTATTGTCCATTATGCTCCAGTATGTAGATAATTATAGATCACTGTCATACGTATTCGTTTCAATTATCATCCATTCACCTTATATATATATATACGTTAACCAATCAACCAAACTATGTTTCATGGCTTCAACCGCTTCAGAGGAGTTACCTCATACTCGTGTCCTGCCTCCTCCCGCTGAAGCCGTTCTTCTTCCGCGCGCAGCTCCGCCTAGAACGCGTTAGGGGAGAAGATGGGTGAAATCCCATGAAATCCAATGGAAAATGGTAGATGTGAAAGTCTCCATGATGTCCAACTCATGCCAAAAGAAGAAGACATCGCCACCATGAACTGCCTTGGGTAGTGCCGAAACTGGTAAGAAAGATGAGCAACTTGCCCTTGCCATTGCTCGGCCAAGATTTGATCAAGTTCATGGGCACGGTCTTCAACCCTCCATGCCTCCAGAATCAGGTGATCTGTAGCCATTGAACCAAGGCGTTTCACCATCGCCCTTGGTCAACTGTCAAATGCCCAATGTCTTCCATGGTCATGGAGTTGTTGGAGTTTCGCACTTTATCCAACTTCACCACACCTTCAGCATCAGCACGGACGACAATGATGCCATCCCCCTTTTTCACCACAAAGACAAAAACCAAAAGAAGCCATCAGCATGAAAACACCGTTATTTCACCAGCAAATTTGGGGAGCTAATCCGCGAGAATGAAGGTTTCCAAGCAACAAACATGGGCATTTTACCAGCGAAGCTTGAGAATGGGAGACTTCACTATGAAAATAGGGGTTTGACTCACCACTCTGAAAAACGTGGGGTAACTTCAACTATTGGCTCAACTGGCTCAACCATCAAACATGCGGGAACTTAACCACTCAAACCAATGATTTTTGGCTAAAAACAATCTGATTGGCCCGTGGTCAATCCCAGTGGCGGCTAGCCGCTATCTTGGCCTCACCACTGGATGACCGTAGTCGTGAAATCCATGGCGACTTGGGGATCCCCCATGACTTGAGAACCCCCTCAGGGCTAGGGTGGACCTCCTGCTATCCGAATTACAGCTGTGGTTGACATTGGCTGACCTTATATCAACCCTTCCGAGCATTGAGTAGGGAGTTTGTATTCAAACTGGAAAATGACCAAGAGCTGACAAAAATATCTGAAGGTCAGGGATGCTCTTACTGCAGACACATATTTCTCCATGTCTGGCTGAATTGCAGTAATTCGCCATGGCGTCAAAATACCCGAAACTTGCGGCCAGCTATGGGGATGATTCACCGAATCCTAATCATCATTCCATTGATGTCACGACGTGAGGTCATTATAATTCATCCAGATAATGATGCTTGGTTATAGATCCAATTACTAAAAATCCCATTAAATTTCACTCCTAGATAATTTTCCAAAAACCGATTGGTACTAAACCTACCCTAAAAACTAAGGTTTTTCCAGCATGGGGGAAGCAAATCCCCAGTTTCAGGCCTCCGTCTGCTCGCTTGGCAGAATCTGGCAGAAGCGCCGAATGGGTTGGAAATTGAGGAAAGAGACCTGGCAATCACCATCTAATGGTTTTAAAATAGATGCTCATGGACTACTCTATAATGGTTATTATTGTTATGCTCATTGTCTATTAATGGATAAAATTATATAGATTCTAGGCTAGTCTTCCAGTAATATTCTCCATACAGTATCCACAACAAAACAATAAAATTATGAATTATGACTATAGATGATCAATCCCAAGTATCATAGACCCCGATAAGAATCCGGTTAGAATCGATTAGACTTAGATTAAACTTGTCTTCCAATGTCTCCTTCAAACCCTGTATCTGACAGGGTCTATGTGAGTTTGGAGGGATGGCAATGCTTGTCACCATGTTTGACCAACCAGAAATAGACATACCTATAACAAGCTCATCTCAGCGATATGCATCGTATGGCAAGGGCTTCAACTTGAAACGGATCCTGTCCGCCACCTTTTTCTCCGCAACATACGTGGTAGTTGGTAATTGGTAGGTCAAGGACCCATGAGAAAATATGAAGGTGGGATCATTCTCCCCTTTGGGGATGGCAAATCACAGAAAAAATGGAACCATCTTGCTGGCTACATCTGGCCACTACATCCCCATTTCTCTTGGCTATTCGTTCGATGTTGCTTAAATATGTGGAAAAAAGATAAATCCCCACTGGGAAAATCCATTGAGTACAGTATATGAAATCCTCAAACTGGACGCATCATTTGTCAATTACATCTTCATATGTTGGGACTGTTGAACCGAGTGAACCACGTTAGTTGATGGTTCAGTGGCATATAAAACAAAAAACAAAATTGGCATATGGCTGGTAATCCATAGTATTACAAGGGACATCATTTTAATCATTTTATGTACCTTAAATACAGGCAGTGACGAATTCCCATCATGGCTTTAAAAAAACCACATCTTGGGATCATGATCCCAGGTGCGGTCTAACAGTCTCTTGAAGCACCGCTAGCTACTGGCTATGGCGACACCGGCGCCCAACACCCCAGGACCGCATGGCGACTGGCGGTTTGGAAGGCCCCCACACGGGCGGCCATGAAGGGTGAGAGTTAAGGGGAAGAATTACACAACAAACGTGGGAATGTAATAAAGCAAGAAACAGGGTATGTGGACTAAATTCCCATGATTGTTGGATAATACCCATACATCATCCTACATCTTTGTGGATCTGATATTCTAGCCTTAGATACCCTACATTGTTTGTTGAATATCCAAAAGTCCTATGTCAAGCTGAAACAAAAAACGCAAGGAGATGCAATGAGCCGACTGTTCACGAGTTGACACCAGTAAGTGGTTGGGAACTGTGGTGGTAGCTGGGCATTGCTTGGCCCAAGATTCTATGGGCAAGGACGAATTCACCATGGCTGGTTTTCTCGTGTCTTTTCTCTATCCCTACAAGATCCTATCATATACTCTCAGATGGCTGCAACTGCGCTTCTCTGAAAATAGAATACCCAAAAATCTTATCATTGACAATCATTTTTCCCATCTAAATGTCAATTTTCAGTGGCATCCCTTCATTCTTGGTCCCTTCATTTATTAGTATGACATCGGGCCAGTCATGCGCCGCGTCGGTCACCAGAACCAGTTTTTGGTGATTTCACCATGGCGTAAAGTACAGCACAGCTCCAGGGTGAGATAATCCATGCTGTTTTTTTGTTGGGTTTTCTTCACATCGTTGGGACCAGAGGAACAAAGTGGGGCTGTTCAATATGGGGGATGGGATTCCTCTATCATCTTGCTTGGGCACGGGATTTAAGGGATTGCTTGCCTCGAAGCCAAACAGTCATCATGACATGATGCCGAACGGTTGCATAATATTGATGCGCAACATTAATATGACCATATACTACTAACGGTTCATGATTTTCCTGCGCAAACAGCCATAACAATTGCAAAAAACACCATTTTCTGGAGGCCGGAGGACGACGGGCGGCCTCGGGGTTTAGGATCAGAGTTATTCTGTTGCTGTTCACATGTGTTAACAATGCCAGATGTTTCATCCTGTGTCTCAGGTGTTCCAACTTTTACCGACGCCCGTTTGGTTGATCTGGAAATCTCCAAGGCACCCTGGATCTGTCTCCCTTGGGCCTTGCACCCTCGAGCAAGAAACCAAAAAGGCAGCAGCCAAGGCTCGGATCATGGTCCAACTAACGCTGGACCACGGTCCGAACGACCTGTTGAGATTACCTTGAAGAGAAAGAAAATCAAAAAGGCCAACGCCATACAATTTCATGTGGAGAACAAATAAAACTGAAGGCAATAATCTCAAATTAAGTACTTCCATTCGAAGCTAAGAATGCTTGAAAGTGATGAAACTGGGCATGGGTCAACCTGTTATATTGACCCGCACCTAATAACTCTGCTGTGAACAAAGGACGACCACGTCCGCGGCCGCATTGTCAATCCGTAGTTTCTTCTTTCTTGCCAACATAAACTATGGTACCTGTACCCTCTGGTAAACTAACATAACTCTGGAAATCACCATTTTTAATGGGAAAACTCACTATAAATGGCAATTTTCAATAGCAAACCGTTAAATTACCAGAGGGTAATTATTGAACCTGAAACTCACTGCGTTCTTGTTCAATTCCAGGGGTCATGTTTGTTCTATGTCAAGTTAAGATGAATTATCTGTCAACCATAAGATATATATCACTGTTATTTAGTGGTGTTAAGTCTCCACTAAATTTCTACCCAAAATATCCCTACCCCAAGCTTCTGTTCGCCACATTCCTATGTCTTAACTATTTCAATCTCCATTCATATAGATTATTATACTTGACATCAAACATGGACATGTCCAATGTTTCCTCACTTTTGACCAGTGTAACAACGGGGATTTCCACTTGAGCTGTGACAACAACCTTACCCTAACCTTTTGTACTCCCAAGGGTTAAGTTCAATTGTTCATCTACCGAATGATTTAACAACACCAACTACAAACAATGGAATTATATTTTATCATACTATAGAGATACCATGTTTCCAATATTTTCCCATCTACGTCTGAATTATACATCTTCCTTATTCAATTGATTCTTCCTTTCTCACCAGGTCACATACACCGTGGTGCAACGCGCCACCTCCGGTGGCGGATGCGCCGGCGGTGGCGGCTGCAGCACCAGCGCAACGGGCGACGCCGGGCGCGCTGGCAGCGGCGTCACGAACGCCGGCAGCGGCGGGTCGGCAGGCGCCGGCAGCGGGGGTCGTGGGTCAACAGTGTGTTCAGGTACCACGCGAGCGCCGGAGGGGGCGAGGTGCGGCGTGGCGGTGTCCTTGTCCTGGCGTGCCTTGGCCTCCTTATCGTGGCGTTCCTTGTTCTTCCTCTCCTGGTGTTGCGAGATTTTGGCGAGAATATCTGGGATCTGGAGGAAAACCATGGAAAACCGTGGCATGATTGTTCGGCATGAAATACGGTGGTAGTACTGTATCTGGAAACACTTCAGCAGCATATTATGTTTTGCCCTTTAAATATTTGGGGAGTAACATGACAATTGAACCAAGGAGGAATCATGGGGTTTGAAAATAGCTAGTGGGTGATATATAATGGGATATACAGTTACATAATAACCAAAAGGGGAATGGACAGACAGAACTAGCAACATCTAGCAACAACGCGCAGCTAGTATGATTATAGATGAATTCTAAATATATTTCAGCTATGTATGAATCATTGCTGGTAAAATATTGCGGGTAAGGAGTATATAATAGCTGACAAATATGGGGATATGACTATAAACAGTGGTAAGCTGATGACAAATTTGGATGATCCAATCGAAGCAGTGATGGTTAGTCACTTGTCACTGGGTATTATGTGTTCATATATAAAATATACATGTATGAAATATGTATATATGTACATATGTACAAATGTATACATGTATATATGTATATTATATACATGTATACATGTATACATGTATATATTTATATATGTATATATGTATATATGTATATAATATATGTAAGTATGTAAATATGTATATATGTATATAATGTGTAGTTACGTATATATATCTAATGTGAAATGTGCAATATGTTATTCCACTAAATCCTATGCAAAAAAAAAAGTCTGTCCTGCTGCCTGGGCGTCCTGTGCATATGGCAAACACTACATCCTGATGTCATTCAATGTTATCTTGTGTTTGTCTAAACATAAGGGATTTATTGCACAAGCTGCAAGTCTAATGGGGAACATGATGAGAATCCATCGGAATTATTGGGGGTATCCTATTTCAGGCAGATCCGTTTTAGGGGATTGGTTTTCTCTTCGTTTCATCATCCTTAGCATCTACAAGCGCTTTCATTTACATCTTGACTATCAGCAGGTCATCATTGCACTTTGACAATATATGACAATATCTGGTTGCTGACAAACAAAACAAACACGCTAGTGCCGCCAGTGCAGAAACAAAGAGGCCTGCCAAGGATTAATATATATATATATATCAAAACCCCCTGGGGCAGTCTCATTGTTGAGGTACCATTGTGTTGTATATCATATTGATAGATATTACCCTCTGGTAAACTAACATAACATAACTATGGAAAATCACCATTTCCAATGGGCAAAACCACTATAAATGGCCATTTCCAATAGCTATGTAACAAATTACCAGAGGGTAATAGTAACATATCTCTGTTCGCTTTTTGGGGCTCAGCGGCTGCACCTTATCAGCTTCATCCATCTCCATGAGATGAAGCTCCTGGAGATCGGCGAGACACAACTCTGATAGAAACTCGGAGTTCCTCAGAAAAAGTTTTTGTTACCAAAAGAAAAAAACACAACTTGCCGCATGACCATGACACACATATAACATAATATAATACATTCAAAAAAGATAATATAAATTATTAAAAATATACACGATATAACATAATATAAATATATATATAAGTATAATTATTTATCTATCTATCTATCTATCCATCTATCTATCTATCTATCTGTCTATCTATCTATCTATCTATCTATCTATCTATCTATCTATTCTATCTATCTATCTATCTATCTATCTATCTATCTATCTATTCTATCTATCTATCTATCTATCTATCTATCTATCTATATATATATATACGTATATCTTGATCGCACTTCCGTTCTGATTTCCGAATTCCATCCCAGTTTGTCCGGACACTGCATTTCAGGTGTGTCGTCGATAGTCGCCAAGTCGTGGAGACCCCAGGAACGTTCACAAAAGGGAAGCCAGACAGCATTTGGTCGCCCAAAAAGGGGGTTACCCTCTGGTAATTTGTTACATAGCTATTGGAAATGGCCATTTATAGTGGTTTTGCCCATTGGAAATGGTGATTTTCCATAGCTATGTTAGTTTACCAGAGGGTACATAAATGACAACTATTTACAGTAGACTCAAAGATACCCAAAGACTCTACACCGACTATTTCAAAAGCATGGAGGATCTAGGCATGATAATTCCACGACTTGTGAATCCAAAACTCAACATCTGCATCCAGTTGGAATAGGTTCCAGCCCTGGACAAAGTATGACAAAGTCCTAGGTACCAAAGCCCCATGCACCGAATCTGTGTTATTGAAATGCCACATGAAACACTGACAGTAGCGGTGAACGGTCGTTGTCAACAAAACAGCACATGACGAACATGTTCATGCTGGAAAGGGCACCATTATATACTTTCTCATTCTCACCATGATTTCATTGTTGTTCTCGCTATCCACACTGCCGCTGGGGTATCCTGAGATTGACTACTTCTGGGCAGACAACACTCTTCCATACTTCAGTTGATTCTATCTTTTATCAATCAAGCACTCTACATGTGCTTGTTCATTCTCCATCTTTTGCCAGAGTCAACGACATCACAGGATGCCCCAAACTTTAGTACAGGACGATCAGACTATCACTATCCTTATAAGGGGGGTTCCCTACAATGGGGGGTTCCCCAAACTGGATGGTTAATAGACAATCCCACTGAGTCGTGGATGACTGGGTGTATGCCCCAGCTGGATCTCATCCCACCAGTCATCCTGGAAACCCCCATGTTTTAAGATGAACGGGGGATTCGAGTGTTTAGAGCTGATTTGTCTTTGATTTTTACCCCCGAATCTGATTCCATCATGGTGATGGTCCCAAAGCACAAGAGAAGTACAACGAGCCGCGGGCCGATCGTCAGTCGGTCCTGTCGCACGTAGTTATCAAGCTTCCGCAGCTGCTCTTTCATGCGACCTGGTGAAGGTCCACGAGATCCGACAAAAAGGCCCCTTTGGGGCTGTCAACCCCCTCATATTGGTTGAAGGGTATTGATTATTTCCATCTGGTTATTCAACATAGCCACGGAAAATCAACATTTCTAATAGGTAAACCATCTATCAATGGGCCATTTTCCATGGCTATGTTAAATAACCACAGGGTGTAACTAACGATTATTATTTCTTAGTGACGAATGATGGGGCCTTAGCTTCGTGGTATTTTGTCATGTTTTTAATCGTGTGTAGCGCGTGTATTGCCTGGGGTTGGTGCATCAACAAATACATGTTTTTGGTTAATATAGTGGGATTGCTTATGCAGTCTAATAGTGGTGAATCAACAAAAGCGGCTTACATATATCTAGGCGCTGTGATTGGTGGCCATAATGAGGATTTTTGACCAAGTAATGTTGTCTGACCAATAGTGATATCTTGTCAATAGTAGAAACATTTTTCCGCAACTCCAATTTTTCTCCAATACTAAAAGTCAATTAGCTCTACTTACTTTTAGTATTGCCAACAGAGTCAAGTAAAGCAAATCCTTTTCAAAGCAGCCTTCACTTTTGATTAGCAGAAGCTTAGGTTCCTGAAATCTGATCCAATTACTAAACAGCTGATTTCCTTATAAAACCCTTATTAAAAAAAGCAAGAAAACAGGTCCACAAAGGGTACCCCCTTTGCAAGCCCAGAATAGCAATAACCAACCTGCACCAGGCATGGCAATAGTGGAAACTTTTTTCCGCAACTCCAATTTTGTTGTCCTCCTTCTCCTTCTTCTCCTCCTCCTCGTCCTCCTCCTTCGCCTCCACCACCTCTGCCCCCACTTCCATGTCCACTTCCGCCTTGCCAACTCTTCGCCAATCTCTCAGAAACCCAACCAAATCCAT
>Ga0126342_10008302_pt1 | contig 18595 bp, 22 predicted proteins | sample Cyp1metagenome_FD_92528 | JGI IMG/M metagenome (GOLD analysis project Ga0126342, IMG submission 92528) | Coral microbial communities from Lord Howe Island, Old Settlement Bay, Australia - Cyphastrea 1 metagenome | ecosystem: Host-associated > Invertebrates > Cnidaria > Coral ...
ATATATATATATATATACATATGAATATATACATTTATAATCACACATATATAATATATATATACAATAGAGCTATATACCATCATATACCTACGAATTCAAAGTTAGATTATAGCTCCAGCTGGCAGTGATTCTTGCCCAGTGGAGGTTGCCGTATGTTGCTGTAAATGATGGATAATCCCATTTCAAATGGCAATTTTTTCAACGGGAAACTGGTGATAAACCACATAACATGGAGGATCCGGAGGCCAAGCGAAGAAAAGAGGAAGAGCTCATCTACAACACTTTGAAGGAGTTTTTTTATTGGAGCTGGTGCCAGCAATTCCATCAAGGATACCTTGAAGGCCATTTTTTATGGGCAAAATGATGTAGGTGATGCCATCACTGCGAGCCAGAAGAGTTTGAATGCCCACTTGGAGCGCCTGGCCCAGGATATTGGATCCACCCATGGCGGTATACCATTTTATGCCAGCCAACTATCCGGATTCAAGACGGAGGTGAAGACTCTTTGTGACAACCCTTTGGGAAGATTCAAGAGCATTGAACTGCAGAACAGATCCAAGAATACGTCAGTAATCCACTCCTTTCCAGAGGGGTGGGGTTGGTAATGGATTTAACCTCACTAGATGGTTGATAAACCCCAGGATAGTGCGTTGTAGTTTGAAATAAGTTGACTTGGAACTAGACATTGATCATGATACCCTCTGGTAAACATACAAAAAACTATTGGAAAATCACCATTTTCAATGGGTAAATCCACTATAAATCACCATTTTCAATAGCTAAGTGTAACAAATTACCAGAGGGTAGGATCATTGACATGGATTATATGGATGATCTCTTCACTAGCATTAGGAAAGTCATCCCCTATGGCCCTATGGTTTTATAGGATATTTGAGGTTGCTCAAGTATAAATCATTACGATAAAATTTATTCAGATATTTATGATATGTGTTAATATACTTGAAGATATAGTATAACTTATACATATATTATACTTTTATATACATTATTTATGCATTTGTCCAGATAATCTAACATATTATTTATATTGCATATGCATATACATATATTATACTTATATATATATATATATTATAATATATACGATGATATTCAACCGATGGCATGAAATCCTTGGACCGTATTCGACGGTAGTCCTTGGATCCACCAGATTCCAGCATCGCTTTGCCTATCACCGTCCAGTCGCTATGGATTGACCCATCTCACAGAAGCTTTGGGCATATTTTGTGTATAAATAAGCCATATTTGATGTATCCCAACTGTGGTATACAAAATAGCTAGGTCATGCTAGGTCAATCTGAAACATGAGTACTTAAACTAATCCTAACTAGTCTTTTGGTATGGGAATATCTACGTTCACCAGCAAAGAATTTGTCATTTTTTGCAGGGTATCTAAGATTGGCAATGGAACTAAGTAACTAGAAGCAAAAGGGGGATATGAGCCACTTACTGGTGCTAAAACGTAGGGAATTTTCGGGAATGATCCATAATCACTAGTAATAATCATCCAAGTACCCTCTGGTAAACATACAAAAAACTGATGGGAAAATCACTATTTTTAATGGGTAAATCCACTATTTCTATGGCCATGTTCAATCGCTTTTTGTATGTTTACCAGAGGGTAGCTATAAGCAAAAAGGGGATATGACCCAGAAACAACACAAAATGTGCAGAAAAGGCAACAGAGTAAGGGAGACAACTCATCTTATCCATCTCCAACTTCAAGCTACTTTGACTGCAGTACCCATGTTTGAGGCTTTGAGCGCTGGGCGGAACATATATTGGAAGGCCATATCTGGTGGATCTGGGTCTAGTGGACAGTTCATGCAGATGACATGATCAAGCTCTCTCTCTAGCATCTCCGCGTCCCAGCTTGTTGATATTTCATGAATTTTCATGATTACCTTCAGGTGTTTTCATGTTCCATCCCAGCTTGCAGAATTTTGCTTCTGGCTTGACTGGGTTTGTCACGAATTCGCGGCTAGCCCAAAGTCCAGTTACCCATTTTTTGAATGGCCATAAGATTGTGTACCCCTTCCACTGGAGAAGCCTCATTGATGTGAAAATCGGATGATTCAATCTTGAGAATTACCGAAATCGTCCAAAATCACCAAAAACATATCTTACAGGATGGGGCCCCCCAGTTATAAGTGGGTTTATAAACCATTATAATCTACCATAAAGCCACTTATAAGGCAACTTAGCTATCTTGGGGGCCCCATCCTGTACATATCTTACATAATTAACCCCCAACATACAAAAAAAAACTGACCATCGACCTTTTTGTGGGCCCAGTAAACCAGCCCCCAAAAAGCCCCCATGGGTCGCTCCATTGCAGCACGCACCGGGTGCCAGGGATCGAGACAAACAGCAAAGGGATTGAACACCATGAGCTGCATCGGCCGACCAACGGCATGTTCGCGCAGGCAGGGTGAAGCCGGTGAAGCACGGGTGATTTCTTGAAATGGGGGATCTCCCAAAAATGGTTTAATTTTGGATAATTTGGGGTACCCCACCATTTTAGGAAACATCCAAATGCGGGAAGTGGGCAGAGTAAAATCATGGCGATCCTCCAAGTAGTGGAAATTTATATCAATCATTTGCAACGGTTATCCAGGAAAATTCAAGGGGTTTCTTAAAATGGAGGATCCCCAGTCGTCACCATGGTTGTTTCAATACTAAAATGGTCCAATGACTTGGTTAATCGGGGTACCCCATTTTGACATCCAAATGACCTGGTAGAACTGGGCAGAGTAATTCACCATGGCGACGAAATGTGATGAATTGCAGTGAAATGGGGTGACATAGATGTCCCAAATTCCCATTGGTTGGTTGGTTAATGTTGGTTAATAGAGGGCTTTGTTTGTCCCTTTAGCAACGGGTTTCTATGATGATAGATGGGATTAACCAGCTCCCGGCCCAAACCTATTTTTACCAAAAGGACATGAATTTGTGGACTGATGTGCTTTAGATTTCCAGGGGCTGAAGAGAAGTTCTTCCATGACCTGGACATGAATAGCATGAAGTATACCCGGCCTGGTAAACGTTAACAAAAAGCTATTGAAGCCATAGAAATAGTGGATATTTTCCCATGAAAGATGGTGATTTTCCATATAGTTTTTTGTATGTTTACCATGAAGTATATAATCTTACAACGATCTTGGGCGTAGATGGAGTTGAACGCTCGTCGAATACTTGAAGGCAGCCTTGACGTACTTCTTCGACACCAATCTCGCCAGCCTGAGATAGAAGATTTTGCATTCGACGCGCTCAACTGGGATGACCACCGCACCTACTATTGAAACTTTGTCGACCGGTTTCAAATCCAACCGTATTTAGACACCACTACTAAACTCATCCAAGCATGCTGTTTTGTTTTCTTCGGATATTGGTTTGACATCATAGCATGGGATGATGCTCTTTTTCACGAGCTCTTGAAATCAATCAATCATGTGATCCAATCGCAAGCCTGCAAGCCAATCTTGGAGGATCTCAACCAATCTTTGTGATGTTTTGAGGCAATGCACGAGATCAGTAGCCCAGTAGACTTGATGCTTCACCCCGTCACGACTTAGATATGCTTAGTATAGGGAAGCATCCCTTGGTGCGACCCTACTCTGGTTGGTCCCCGGGAGTTCGAATTTTGTCAGATTCATGGAGAGGTAAACAGTTCAACACTTGCATCTGAAACAATTAATGGTTTAATGGGATAGAATTGGGATATATCAATGGGATATATTCTGATTTAATGGGATTAATGGCTGGTTGGTGGTGGTTTGGAACATGAATGGATTATGACTTTCCATTTCATATATGGGAATAGTAACCCCAACTGACGAACTCCATCATTTTTCAGAGGGATTGAAACCAACCAGAAGATGATGGTGTGAATTATTCAAATTGACAAACAGTGACAAACGGATACAGATATCACATGGTTGGGATTATAGATGGTTTACCTATTAATAGCATGGTGGATCTTTCCATGGCTATGTTAGTCATAACCAGATGGTAAATCCCATGGAAAATCATCATTTTCAATGGGTAAATCCACTATAAATCCACTATGATCCACTATAAATCCACTATAAATCACCATTTTCAATGGGTAAATCCACTAGATCCACTATAAATCCATTATGAATGATGGTAACATGAAAGGTATCGCTGTCAGGTCTATGGCCACTGGAGTACATCTTCATTTTCCCGTGGGACTCAGGTCTCAGAACATCAGCTTTCACATAGATCAATGGATTGGTTTAAGGGAAAATGTACAGGAACGCCCCATATGAAAAATGGATAAAAATGGGAAAATCGATGGTTTCCGGTGAAGATTTTCCCTTAAACCATCCATCATTAACCATTATTACCCATCATTAACCATCATTAACCATCATTCCATCAAAATCGCAATTCTTGCTGGTCAAATATCACTATGTTATGCTGTTCCATCTCGGCTGATGAAATTCACCCTGGGGCGATTCAAATTTGCAGTTCTAAATTCCTTCTGAAAATAGGGAAAATGAGAATGATAGTCAATACATGTCATTACTATTATGATTATTATTACTATTGTGAATCGATCACATGACTTTTTTTGGCATACCACGAGAATGTACTTGGAGTACCCGGCTCCTGATAATTATTTTTCACAACTCCAAATCAATGGGAGATCTTCAGGATCCTAAAATGGAGGTACCTACCATATATAAGGCCTATTTTTAGGCCTAAATTTCAGGCAATATCCCCACAAAATATGGCCAAAAATACGGTACTAAGTTACTAACGTAGCTCCATGTATTGGATCCTGAAGATCTCCCATTGATCCGAATCCTGGCCCAGAACATCTACATCTTTGCGGAGCGTCCCCTCAACATGCAGCCCATCCAGGCGACTGGTCGATCCGATATCCGATTTCCAAAGCCATATTATCCAACTGGGATAAATGATATGGATACATATTCTGTATATATATATATATGTATACATATGAATAAATAGATAAATAAATTGTGTACATATATAATCATGTATATATTATGTATATTATATATATATACAAATATCATGTATTCATGGATACATGGGAATTTGTTTGGTGCTTTGACCAACATCTTTTTTCGGATCTCGTGGTGTTGCTTCTTTGGGATGTCTCAAAACTAGGATAGCAACAATTTATTGTGATTGATCACCAATTTATAGTGGATTTATAGTGGATTTATAGTGGATTTACCCATTGAAAATTATGATTTAATGGGATTTACCATCTGGTTATTTAACATAGCCATGGAAAATCACCATTTTTTATAGGTAAACAATCTATAATCCCAACCATAAATGGATTTTGATTGATCAGCAATTGCAGTGAGGAATTGCAGTGAGGAATTGCAGTGAGGAATGGTTAATATATGGTCATTATATGGTTATTAGATGGTTAATGATGGTTAATAATAATCTGGTTGGTGGTATACCATGGAAAACCATCTGGTTATGACATTGCCAGTTTGCCATGGAAAGATGTTTACCCATTTTATAGCTAGGTAAACCATCTATTTCGATTAGGGCCATTGCTACCATGGCGAACTGTTAGTCATAACCAGATGGTATTTAGAATATATTTACAATCACAGTATACCCTCTGGTAATTTAACGTAGCTATTGAAAATGGCCATTTATAGTGAATTTTCCCACTAAAAATGGTGATTTTCCATAGCTTTGTGTATGTTTACCAGAGGGTACTTATTGTGATTTCCAAACAATGGGATTTGGCCTTGATTCTTTTTCAACAATGGGCTTTTTCCCCAAGATATCCATGATGGATTTGTTTCAGATTGGTGATGGGCAAATTAGTAGTAGTGCTGCAAGTCAGCCACATCATTGTAACTGCCCCCTTAATCAACTTGTTAAGACTACTATATACCTATCACACCTGAATTCCAACTGACTTTCAGTCCATGATTTTCAGAGGGGTTTTGCTCAAAACCAGCAACGATTTCTATGGGCCATCTATAGCATGGCTATGTACCATGACTTCCAAACATCAATGGCCATTTATAGATGATTTTCCCAGCTAGAAACCTCCATTTATGGTTGGGATTATAGATGGTTTACCTATGAAAAATGGTGATTTTCCATGGCTATGTAACAGTCATAACCAGAGGGTCCCATCTTTCCACCAGGTGGAGACACGTGGCACCTGCGTGGTGGTCGACGCCAAGTTTGGGCATGGTTCCAAGGTGCGGCGGAATTTACGGCGTTTCAATGGTTTATTGGCTTGAAAAGTGGGAACTTCGGTAGCGAATTGGATAGCCTCTGGTAAACTAACATAGCTATTGAACATGGCCATAGAAATAGTGGATTTTCCCATTAAAAATGGTGATTTTCCATAGTTGTGTTAAATTACCAGAGGGTAGCCGAATTGGAGTTGGGGCCAAAAAAGTGGAAATCCAAGTTGCAAATTGGATTTTTTTTTTGGTTTTGGTCAGCAAAAATGGTAGGAATTTAAAGTTCAACCTGGGAAGGAACATGATAGACATGGATTTTGCTGAGCAAAACATGAGATTTGACTTTGAAATTGAAACCATGGGTTGGACTAGCATTAATTACATCAAAATTTAAGCAACACAGATATGAGGCTTCACAAGGAAGTTGCCAACAAATACATGAGGCATGCCCAAAATCACTGAGGGTGAATGATTGAAAGATAGGGGTCGTTAATAGGTTTAGTGCGGATCACGTTATGATCCAAAATTGGAACCCCCGCGCTCAATCAACTAGTACGTTTAGGTTTAGGGATATCAGCGGGTTTGAGGCACTTCTCACGACAATAGGCATGGGGTTTCCCAAGTTTTTTTTCTTTGAACGGATTGTGGGATTGGATTGGTAGATTCGTGAGATCTTGGGATATATTTTGAAACCTCAAACAATGTATCACTGAAATTCACGTCTGCGTATATTTGAGATGGTTTTGCCACAGAAGCAGTCCTGATTTTTACAACATATTCTTTGTGTTAGGCCTTTATTTGCCTGAATAATCCCGAATACATCATAGCTGAAGACACACAGTGGAACTCAAGGACCTTGTCAAAAGGTGGACCAAATGCAGGAGACCCATTGAAAGGTATTTTTTAACTGCCAGTTCCGTGGAACATGCCGTGCATATTCTATCATACAGAGATGCAGTTGCAGCCCTAAAGATACCGGCAAGTTTTGAAATTGCATTCCAGCCCTGAAGATCTATTGGATGGTCAGGCGAAGAAGAAGGCGCAGAAGAAGAAAAGATGAAAAAGATACGCGGCGATGTCAGCAAAGGGATAGTAAAGAGAAAACGTGGGCAAGAACCACTGGTCTTGTTGTTTGCATTGTCTTGTTGCATATTATTTTTTGATGATTTATGTACGTAAGTGTGCATATATATATACACACGTATATCTATATGTATATATATATATATGTATGTGTGTATGCACATGTATTTATATATATATGAGTGCCTGTAACCGGCATACCATAATCTATTCGTACATGCATATGTTACATGTATATGAATGATATCGTATTTTAAAATTTATACATACACATACAAATACGTCTCACACAGATATGTACTTGCATGTTTACGCAAATACTCTAAACATATCTGAATATGGTTCACAACGCCTTGAGAGCTTCGGGTGCAACCAACACACTGCCAAACAACTCAGAGCCTCAAGGTTTATAAACCATAAGGAGTATCCCATTAATCTGATTGAGGGCATTCCATATATAACTACCTGTTCCTGTTGGTTATTTGCCATTTACTAACTGGGATGCACCCCCCAGTAGATCGGCAATGGAAAATTCATATGTCCACACTTCTGGGACATAAATCGCCCGTCAATGGATATACCCTCTGGTCAACGAACAAAACTATGGAAAATCAACATTTTTAATGTGTAAATCAACGAACTAAATGGCCATGTTCAATAGCTTATGTTAAATACCGGAGGGTACATTGGGGGTTCCATTACCTCATTGATGACCCGAGGGTGGTCGGACGACTTGATGAATTGTACCATCTAGGGCTATTTGCATCGAATTTCAAAACCTAAGTGGGTTTCTCTCAAAATAGTATCTCAAAGTCTGATTATCATCATTTTCCACATTAGAATATGACTATTTTTGGGATTTTTGGGGTTTTTGTTGCATTTTCAGACACACCCAAGTGAGAACCATCCACTAGTTGAACGCTCCTGATACTGCAGTTGTGTTTCTCGAGCACCGATAAAAATCCAAAAAACCTCACATGTCGCAAGAATGAAGTGATGATGCTGGTGTTTCTAGGTCAATCTTACATGGATACAAACTAATCCTAGCTAGTCTTTTGGTATGGGAATATCTACGTTCACCAGCAAAGAATTTGTCATGTTTTGGCAATGGTTTGATGAACATCCTGAAAATTTGGACACCTCATGTTTTGAGCCCAACATGGATGGTTTCAAGTCCTAAAGATTGCTGTGCTAGGCATAAGGGTTTGTCTGAAACTAGGATACCCCATACCAGTGGGCTTATCATAATGTTTCCCTATTCAAATTGCCCCTATTCAAATTGGATAAACAAAGCTATACTGGTTGGTGGTTTCAAGTTTCAAACATTTTTTGGAATTTTCCATTTCAATCCATTTCATATATGAGATGTCATCCTTCCCATTGACTCCATCATTTTTCAAGATGCTTATTGCACCACCAGTATAACTTCATGGGATCACTAGCCCACGTTTGATCGGTATGCTCTCGGCACAACCTTGCGCCATGGATTAGCTGAGAGGCGGGTGACAGCCAGTGATCGCTTGGTCCATCTTGGTCCAGTGGTGGTTTTGGCATCAATTTTTTTAATGAGGATTGAACCAACAAGGATTTTTCACCACAAAAGATCAGCAAATGGTCAATCTGAAACATGGGTACTTAAACTAATCCTAACTAGTCTTTTGGTATGGGAATATCTACGTTCACCAGCAAAGAATTTGTCATTTTTTGCAGGGCATCTAAGATTGGCAATGATGGGGATTCAAAGCTATATAATTGATGTATTGATCTGGTCAATCACAGGAGGCCTGATTTTCAAACGGGGAAACCATCAAAAAATGGGCGTTGTTTCATGATGATTGGTTGACTTGAATGGATCTGCGAAAATGATAGCGACTTTATTGACAGACCAAGTCCCGCATATTCTTATATATATACATAATCATATATATACACACCTACAACCTATAATACATTATAATACAATGATGTATAGTCATCCTGGAGTAGATAGAATATATTATATATAAATGAACAAAATCTTATTGTTTGTATGTTTGAAAGTTCCATATTCTATCAAATTAAGCATGATGATACATAGATGGAGAAAAACTGAAACCAGATTTGGGAATCATTGTAATTTGCGAAGATCCGCACCTCGGAGTGTCCCAGCATCGGCAAATATCAATGGTTGATGGTGACATGGGGTGACACACACAAGTCAAAATCGACGCTTATCCACCCAAACTGGATGGGGGATTATAATGTGATCAATGTTACCCTCTGGTAAACATACAAAAAGCTATTGACAATGACCATTTAGTTCGTTGATTTTCCCATTAAAAATAGTGATTTTCAATAGCACGCTGTTAGTTTACCAGGCCGGGTATTTCCTATTAATATCATAGTATCCTCATTTTTCCATTTCATATATGGGATGTCATCCTTCCCATTGACGAACTCCATCATTTTTCAAGATGGTCTTTTAACCACCAACCAGATGTGATAAATGTTATATTAGACCCATGAATTGGTTTTGTCGGATTCTCGATCAATCCACTGGAACGCCGCTCCACCCCTCAATTGCTCCAAGGGAACATCTACAGAATAGCAGGACTTTGACCCCCCAAAAAAAGGGGGTTCCCGATCTTCCCAGCCCACAAGCCAAGCATTTGGCCACCAATCCCAGCAACCACACCCAAAACGCCACGCTCGAGGTATTTGGAGGACCAAGTGGATGCTGCTGTACAGTTGGGGGCTGAACTGCGTGGGTAAAAAGGTGCTAGGGATCAAATCATGGCAGGGATGATATGGATGAATGATTGAATGAAGAAAATTTGATGGTGGATATACTGATCTATACTGATCTATTGGGGATTTTGGGTCTTTTGGGTGGGTCAACATTGCTTGACATGGTGGTGAAGTAGTGGTTGATACATGTTGATACCCTTTATTGTGCCCATAGAGGAAATTCCATTTGGAGACATGGGGATGGGTGAATTGCATGCTTTTCCAGGATGTCCCCTTATTAAATTTATGGGTTGCCATGTTTTGACCATGGTATAAAGTTGGTCGGATACCCTCTGGTAAACTAACATAGCTATTGAACATAGCCATTTAGTTCGTTGATTTACCCATTAAATGGTGATTCTCCAGTTCGCAAACTGTTAGTTTACCAGAGGGTATTTCCTATTAATATCATATAATATCATAGTATCCTCATGTGTGCTGCTTAAATCTCCATTTTCATCACCATAAATCCAATGGTTTCCATTGTTTCCCAATGGTTTTGTCAGATATCTCCATTAACAGCTCAAAGTTCTTTGGGATGACTGATGCAATGATAAAAACGAAACTTGGAAAAATGGTTTTGTCAGCCACCTACCATATATAAGGCCTATATACCTTCTGGTAAACTAACATAGCTATGGAAAATCACCATTTCTTATGGGTAAATCCACTATTTCAATGGCCATTTCCAATGGCTATGTTAGTCATAACCAGAGGGTAAGGCCTATTTTTTAGTGAATATCCCCATCAGATTTCCAGCTCGAGCTCCTCCCAGGTCCACCGTTGCGCGCACTCGGCAGCGCTTCGGCCGTGCTGTCTCCGTTTCAGGTCGAGTGACGTCTCCGTGGGGTCGTTTCGTGGGGTTTTTGGGGCGCATTGAACATGGCCCAACTTTTTGGTTGGTTATTTACCCATTGAAAATGGTGATTTATAGTGGATTTATAGTGGATTTATAGTGGATTTGCCCATTGAAAATGATGATTTAATGGGGTTTACCCTCTGGTTATTTAACATAGCCATGGAAAATGGCTCATTTAGTTCGATGGTTTACCTATTAAAAATGGTGATTTTCCATGGCTATGTTAAATAACATAGACCCTGAAAATAGCCTAGTTTTAATGGAAACTAATCTTCCAACCCCGATGACTGCCAGGGTCTATGTTAATTTACCAGAGGGTATTTATTAGCATGTACCCTCTGGTTATTTAACATAGCCATGGAAAATGGCTCATTTAGTTCGATGGTTTACCTAGTTTACCTATTAAAAATGGTGATTTTCCATGGCTATGTTAAATAACCAGAGGGTATTAGCTATCAACCCCCTTGCAGCAAATGGTTGTTATTGGTTAGTTAAGCTTATCTCGTTGAATGTGTCCCGTATTACCCCAGTTAGATTAATGGAATATTCCCTATTGTATATGGATTGTGGGATGACATGAGTTAGATTAACGGATTATAAATAATGAGCTATCAACCCCCCTGCATTCTGGTTATGATGGGTTGGTTTATCTACCTAACAACCCATCTCATTATCTCTTATTTAGCAGGGTCTATGCTGGTTGGGTGGATGGTATATGGATCATGTTTAGACACACACAAAGATCCTGGTACCATATTGCTGCTGATTGGATCTCTGCATTTGGGATAGGACCCTTCTCATCGCGGCGAGGCAAATCAAACTTGGCCATTAATCTACGAACGATTTGAAATCCTACCCCCAGATGATTTAACTTTATGAAATGGTGACGTCACTCTTAGTTGGTGAATCGCTCACTGCACGGTGGCTTTTCTTGTATAGGTCAGTTCACCTTGATACCCTGCTCCTCAACACCAGCATTCAACCAACAAACATGGTGAAATTCTGACGTCTTGGGGGCGCCATCCGAATGTTGGGATGGTGAAACCCAAATCATTTGCTGGCAAAATCCCCATTTTGGGTCATTTTGGATTGTAAAAGCATGCAAACTCCACATTTTATGGAAGGTAAATTCATGTACAATCATCATTCGGATGGTACCATGTCGAATCCCGACTTTGGATGGCGACCATTTTTTTCCAGCTCAAAATCCAATGTTTTTCAAACTGCTGCAGGCGCCGCGCGCTCGCGCAGCTCACTTTCAGTCTCTGGACTTGCATGTTTTCCTTCTCACAGGCGAGTAGATGCCGGAATTTCGGGTGGACAACGACAACAACAACAACAACAACAAAAATGAGGGGGTTCTTCCAATGAGGGATCCCCAAAACCATCACCACAGGTTTCAATACTGGTCTGATGATCCCCATTTTGACGTGATGGTGATTCAGCCAATAAAAAACTTGGGATGCATGTACCCTCCGGTTATTTAACATAGCCATGGAAGTCATGGCCCATTTAGTTCGATGGTTTACCTATAAAAAAACGGTGATTTTTCCATGGCTATGTTAAACAACCAGATGGTAATTGATTTTATCAATGACACTGCTGGTTTTATCATCCCATGTAATTGGATGCATGTAATCTTGGTTTTAAACAAATATCTGAAGAAATTGGATGCATGTAATAAAACAATATTGATTTTGTCAATGACACTGATTCAATGGGAATTCCAGGATCCTAAAATTAAGGTACTGTACCATATAAGGCCATTGACTGATGGTTTTAAACAACTATTTTACTGTCACCAAGAGAGGATTTCAGCACCAAGAATTCTGCACTTGACCGGATTTCACCATCCGACTATCCAACTCCGTTCCAACTTTGTGTTCAGCCAACAGTTCAATGGCCACGAGTCAAGAAGCGATTGATTGGAGGTACCGATTCCATATACCCTCTGGTAAACTAACATAGCTATTGAAAATGGCAATTTATAGTGGATTTACCCATCAAAAATGGTGATTTCCCATAGTTATGTAAACGTTTACCAGAGGGTATAAGGCCTATTTTTTTATCAGGCCTATTTTTTCGGGATTTTTTGGCCACAAGGTGGTGCCCCAGTTCGTCAGCGAAGTTGGTGAAAAATAACTCCCATTTCACTATGGTTTATGGTACCCTCTGGTTATTTAACATAGCCATGGGAAATGGCCCATTTAGTTCGATGGTTTACCTATTAAAAATGGTGATTTTCCATGGCTATGTTAAATAACCAGATGGTAGATATAACCATAGTATTCATGGGGTTTATAAACCAACATTCACATCACTGGGGGGCACCATCCTGCACATATGGTCTAAAAAATGGCACTTGTTTACACATAGATCAACCGTTGGGGAGCAACAGCTATGGGGAATCATCCAAAAATTGGATGCTCTCATGAAGGAAACAAAAAGGTTGGTGGTGACTGGAAGAATTAATGGGTTTAAGGGGATAGAATTGGGATATAATTGGGATATATCAATGGGATATATTCTGATTTAATGGGATGAACGAAACTGGTTGGTTGTGACTGGAACATGAATGGATTATGACTTTCCATATATTATGGGAATTTCATAAGCCCAACTGACTTTCACTTCATCATTTTTCAGAGGGGTGGCTGGCGCAACCACCAACCAGAAAAATGGTGTTAACATTCTTTTGCCCATAGATGGACCGGTTGTGCAAAAAAGGATCATAAATCATGACCCAGAGCTGTGATGAACAATGGGAACATTTCAAGTACAAGCTGGGCCCCCCCAGTTGCGTTTGTTGCTTTAGTTTCACCCCATTATCTATAAATATCTATAGATATTAAATTATATCTACCATAGACTGTGGAATTCCTGTAGTTATTTCCACCAACTTAAGGGGGGGCCCACCTTTCATCACTGGTCAAGCTACTAGTACCTACAAAGAAAGGAGATGCCCTACATACTGAGTGAACGTTGCTTTACCAAGCTCACCATCTATCTCCTTCATTCAATCTTCACTTGGGTTCCATGATTTCTTGCGCTGTTCAACCCTTTGGTATCTAACGTAGCTATGGAAAATCACCAAGTGTAATAGGTAAAACAGTATGTATCACCTATACATGGGCCATTTTCCATAGCTATCTTAACTAACCAGAGGGTTCTTTTGTTAGCTATAAAATGCTATAAATATGAAGGAATATCAAGTACTATTCAGCTATTGTTTGAAGGATGCCTTCCCGGTCAAACACCGGGTCCACGGAACCCAGCGTCAAAAAGCGGATCCAGCGTCAAATGGATATGCGCAGATCTAGCTGCAAAAATGGTCATTTTTTAGATATTTAGATGTTCATGCAAAATCTTATATAGAGAAAATATCACTATTATCTAATTAATCTAATTATATATATATCTTTAGATATCGTAGATTTTGTATCGTAGATATTCAATTATTTAGAGATATGGAGAAAACACACAATATCTTATTGAGATCCCCTCATAGATAGCATCATATTCATGTCCCATTTCTAGATAGTTTTTAGATATGTCCAATAATATGTATATACTACATATATATATATAGACATGAGTCTTTACCATTGTATTCCTGATTCTTTTCGGATGATTATTTCTTTAGCTCAACTTTTGGTTGACCCCAGGGTGACGTCACGTTGGTTTTCACTTGGCGAAAACCATGGGATTTCTGGAACCCAATTTATATGGCAGCAATATTGATCATAATCATACTGAATGATTACCCTCTGGTAAACATACAAAAAACTATGGAAAATCACCATTTTTAATGGGAAAACTCAGTATAAATGGCCATTTTCAATAGCTATGTTAAATTACCAGGGGGTACATATTATTGTTAGTTATCAAGGCTATTCGTAAGAATTGCCAACTTACTTGTACCTCATCGCAACCCCAAAAAAGATCGTATTTCCAGGATTTTATAGATGATGATACTTTCCCCCATACTTTCCAGATATTTTCCCTATACTTTCCACATGTTTTTCCTCCATATTTTCCAACATTACCTAACTTTTCTAGGACTCCTCCCACGTTTTGTCCTGCAGGTGCCGCTGTTTTCTGTGCTCAACGCCTTGGCGGCGGTTCTGGGCGCCAGATTTCTCGGAGCCGTGTGGCCAGGCGCTTGCGTGTGCGAGGCCCAGAGTGGGGAGATTTACCAAGAAATATGGGGATTTGAACCTTGGTTAATTAATTTGGGGGTTCCCCCACATGAGGGTTTCCATAAATGGAGATACCCCAAAATGGATGGTTTAAAAGGAACAGTCATATTAAAATGGATGATTTAGGGGTACCATCATTTTAGGAAACCTCCAAATAGTGGTAATTTGCTACTTAACTGGTATCCCCCCAACTTTGACAGCCTAGCAGTTTAAAGTAGTCGGAGGTTGACATCAGTTATTTCTGATTGCATCCATATTGTATATCAATATCTTTTATTTTATTGACACCCTAGAAATCATGATTATGTATCCATATTATATAATTATCCATATTTTTTGACATCCATATTATGTATAATTATATATATACCCATACTATATATATATATACATCCATATTGAGCCCCCCAAACCATCAGAAACCCACAAGAAAGAACAGCTCTAGCCTGGCAGCTGCATTCGCTGACTTGGTGCGCCCCTTGGAGGACCACCCCAGGGATCGTAACTGGTTGATACATGTTGATACTGTATCCGTAGTTATAAGATGATATAAGCCACATATGTATGTATATATATATACATAAATGGCCATGACTCAGGAACCGATTGATTGGAGGTACCTACCATATATAAGGCCTTTTTTTGAGGCCTATGTAAGAGATATACCCCCAAAATATGATGTTATAAGCCATACAGGACGGGGCCCCCAGTCGATAGCGTTCTAAGTTGGTTTATTCTTGTGGCTGAATTCTATGTTTTATAAGTGGCTTATACATCAATATGTATCACCATACTAGTTCTGGTTGGTGGTTTGGAACATGAATTTTATTTATCCATTCAGTTGGGAATAATAACCCCAACTGACGAACTCATATTTTTCAGAGGGGTGGCTCAACCACCAACCAGCATATGTAGAGATGGGATAAACCCACATGAACCATACATAACCTTTAAGAAAACGGGGACTTACCATCAACATAGTAATTGGATAAAACATAGCATACTAACCATCTGTATATCAAAAAATAGTTCTAAGATGTTATAAACCATATACAGATAGGATAACCCCATTAAAAACCTAGGATATAAAGACGGGATAAGCCACATTAACCATCATTAGGAAAATGGTGACTTTTCATCACCAGGTTTATGAAGATGAAAAGCCTTGGAGGTTATACCATCACATAGGTGATCGAGAGATAGTCCTTCGTATAACCTTTCTTAATATATTAAGAAATAAGAAGGTTATAACCCTCCATATATTACCCTCTGGTAAACGTTTACATAACTATGGAAAATCACAATGCTATCAACGGGTAAATCCACTATTTCTATGGCCATGGCTTCAATAGCTATTTTGACATAACCAGAGGGTAAGAAAGGTTATCTCTATCAATATTTAACATAACTATAGAAAATCACCATTTATAGTGAATTTTCCCATGAAAAATGGTGATTTTCCATAGTTATGTTAAATTACCAGAGGGTATCTCTATCACTATAACCATTTTAATTAAGAGAGTCCTTGGAAGATCATCGGGATGATCCTCCAAGGTCTTCGGAATCTCCGATGTGTCCGGGGAACCCAGCAGTGGAAGGACCTCGAACCGTTCGAACCGCGATCCGGCGCGCGAAAGTTTTTTCGGGTAGGATTTACTGGGGATCCCAGTGAACAATGATGATTTAATGGGATTTTAATGGGATTTTAATGGTGATCAATAGGGATTAATGTAACTTACCCGGCCTGGTAAACATACAAAAAGCTATTGAACATGGCCCAGTCGAAATAGTGGATTTACCCATTAATAGCATGGTGATTTGCCATAGCTTTTTGTTAACGTTTACCAGAGGGTACCAATATTTAGTCGATTAGGATATCAATGATTCAGGCTCATGTGGTTAAAACAATGCCATAAACTACCCATGACTGGGAATGGTAACCATACCACCTATCAAAATTGTGGACTGGGGGATGGTTTATGACATTGTTTTAACCACATGAGTGAATCATTTTTAATGTTCCCATATTTTTTGTGAAGTGGGGTAGGGAATCAATGATGCAATACCAATATAGTCGAGTATTTAGCCACTAGAAAAGTGATTCATACTGCTAAATGCCATGGTACTTATTGTTAAATTCCGATGATCAACTCCTTTTCTTGCTGGTGACATTCACATGTCTAATCTTCCATGCTTTAGTCGGTTTAATCCACATTTGAAAAGGCAATCCTCCTATTGATAGTTGAGTTCCCATGAAAATTTTCATGGTCAAATCCCCACGGCCCAGGCACACTGATTGGCCAGAAAACTTCGACCAACTGCGAGACCTCCCTGTGCCTTGGCTATCCTTGGCTATCTGGGAATTGCAGGGTTCGGAAATGGCACCCAGCGTGGTTACTTGGCCACGCATTCAACCACCAAGCAGAGAGGGATTTCGGAAACACAAGGATGGGATTTTGATCAAACCCTCAAAAACTTCGAGTTGCCTCCACTGCTTCAGACTGTTAGTGGACAGGTTTGCCTAAGGGAGGCATTCCAGTGGTGCGCTGCCGATGCAACTGCTTGCGTCAGACAGCCCTGGCCAATTTGATTTGTGTGATGGCAAGCGCGGTTGCCTGGTGCCCATCGAACGGATTTGCCAGGTGACACCAATACTGGGGAAGACGATTCAGATGACTGAAGAGTTGCGGCAAAAAGTTCGAGCCTCGTTTGCCTCTTGTTTCCGGTGTGGTTCGAGAGGAGTGGCCAAATGCTTCGGGCCAAGAACATGGAGCAAAGACAAGCCTGCACTGAAATCTATGCCCGGGTCTCAAATCGTGTTTTGTCAAAGATCTGTTTTCAAAGATCTGTCGGGTTATGATCGTGTGCATTGAGGCTCGTGAGACCCGAGAGGACAGCAGTTTTAGTCTCCTGCCAAAGGGGAATTAAGCAACAAAAGATAAGATTATAGTCATGGTATGGAGATGTACTGAAAATATATTTCGACTTATATGATATCCAGGCACAACAACCCCTGGCTGATTAGTTATAAGTTATATTTATATACTTATATGACGAATTAATCATCATTTACAGAGTTTTGAACATCAACAAACGGAGATGTTGCTGTTCAAAGTTGGGGGATCAATCCAGCAAAGTCTTAGGGAAATTGCAGGGTGTATAATAAGGTATATAATAGTCTGGTTGGTGGTTTGGAACATTTTTTCCCGAATGCGTAGCAAGGGTTCCCGTTTCACTCTGGGGGTCTGGGGGTTGAGGGTGTGTTCGCTCGACATTGCGTTTGTGGTCGCAACCGTCCGCAACCGTTCGCAACTGTTCGCAACCGTTCGCGCGATCCCCGTATGGCCGTGCCTATGGGAAGTTCTGCAGAGGTGGTCCTTTTTGGAGGTTTCAGACGTGTCGTTGCTTCGTTTCGCGTGGCAGGCGTGGCACTTCGTGAC
>Ga0126342_10008303_pt1 | contig 18594 bp, 16 predicted proteins | sample Cyp1metagenome_FD_92528 | JGI IMG/M metagenome (GOLD analysis project Ga0126342, IMG submission 92528) | Coral microbial communities from Lord Howe Island, Old Settlement Bay, Australia - Cyphastrea 1 metagenome | ecosystem: Host-associated > Invertebrates > Cnidaria > Coral ...
CGAGGAGGAGGACGACGAGGAGGAGGAGGAGAGGAGGAGGAGATGAGGAGGAGATGAGGAGGAGAGGAGAGGAGCAGGCAACTGACATAAAATCTAACAACCCTCACCTGGCAGGTGGGGAAATACGTCTTTAATATGGTGTGATTAGGATATCATTAGTTAGGATATCATGTGGATAGTAGTGGGATATAATTCGATATAATGGGAGCTATATAACCAACTAATATATGGTGTAACCCTAGTGCTCCCAACACCGTCTTAGAAGGTGCTTGGGCCCAAAGAACCACACCCAAATACAGTCTCAGAACGTGTTTGGACCAGTCTTGGGTAATATCAGTTTTTCGGATTTGACATGTTTTGACCAACAAAGTTATGAATGATGCACTAGTTAAGAAAAATAGAGGTTTAATATGCTTGAATGGGGAGATAATTGGGATATGTCAGCAATAATTGTGGTCAAGATTGATTTAGTCAACAATGTTATGGAGCATGAACCAGCTAAAATGGGGTGGTCAACCATGACAAACGGTGAGTTGACATCATGTGGAGTCTATATGAATATAGGTAATTACACATTTAACCAATAAAGCTAAAGCGGACTTGGCAGGTTATAACATTTTATAAACAATCATTTTCAAGGGTGATACCACGTCTTAGATTATAAGTAATATAAGTATAACCAACGGTGGAATATTAAGGGTGTGTCTGAAAATCGGGATGCGCCCCGAATCTTTGGCCATCGAACAATAGGGAACATGAGAATTACTGTAACTACTATAGATTTAGGGCTCCCTGCCCCGCAATACAAGACCATGGTTTCGTTTGGATGGGAAGGGATCGATTTGTAAACATTCCCAATGTTTTACAAGTGGGTTGTTTAAACCATCCACAACTTGGAGGTCTCTTATATACATTTGACATTTGGCATGGAACCCTGAACCAATACAATTGGATGTTGCTTGTGGTGGTGCAATTTGTTTTGTTTCTCCCATGTTACATTCTTGAAGGGCACAATTTTCGCTTCTTCTCAATGTCCAATTTCATCCAACTCCCAGAACGGGGCAGAGCCACCAGAATCACACCACTTCACATGACCTCGCCCTTGCCATCAATGATTCAATGATGTTTCGGGCATCGTATCCTACATGAATTAGGCGTGTGGGATAGGAAGCACCAAATTCGTCCCCCCTTGCACTCCTGAGGCCGTTGCACCCCAGTGTTGGGAAATGTCATCATTTCGCCCAAACGTTGGTGTTTTTTCTCACAACAAAAGCGTTTGAAAGCTCCTAGTGTCTTCCAGGTGACTTTCAAATCTTTCAAGCTTTGGTATGAATATATTACTGTGACTGTACACAAACATATATGTATTCATACATCTGGGTAAATTATAATATGTCACTAACCTGAATTAAGGCCATTTGGGGATGATGTCCCTTATTAACCATGATTCCCAGTGAGGTCGCAGTGAGGTCGTTATAATTTACCCAGATACATCCATATATAGTCCCGTTATGTCCCGTTCAAAAGCCATTCGAACGACACGCATTTGCGCAATCATAAGTCACATCAGCTCCACGTCATAAGTCCGAACTTCAAATCTGCAAACAAAAACTCCAGGATTGTTCAGGGCATGGGGTGTAATGTGCCCAACTGAATCAAGAGCACAACAACGGATCTCCAGGTCTGCAATAAGGTGGAATTAATCATCATCTTTGCACAAAAATCTGGCAAAGGAAACCGTGCTTCTCGATTAAGCTTTACAGCCAAGCAAAACATGTTTATAGCCTCCAAAAGTTGAAAACCACTGCGTAATCAAGGCACACTAGCGCACAGCATATCAGTTCACCACTGCGTAATCAAGGCACCCCCCCGGGATGCGCCCCGCACCCGGCCAACGGTGTGCAGTCAGGGCCAAACCCAGGTCACTGGTGATTCCATGACCACTGGTTTGGGGCCATGACCGCGGGTAGGGCAAACCTGGATTTCCATATGAATTGTGGATTCTGATCCTTGGCACGGACTAACTCATTTTGCAATTTAAGTGCGAAAACCCATCGGACAAAACCTAAGAAACAATGCAAAACTGCATCTTCCGCGAACAGGTCTATAGTTCATTCGAACAGCAGCACAACAGCACAACCATCCACGAAGTGTACACGCGATAAGCATTGTGACCTGATGCGACGACGTGACAATGTGTTTGGCCTCCCCTCACAACATGCCAGCCAGGAATCGCCTGACACCCCCAGCGAGCACTTTAGCGCATCGTCTCACTGTCATGCATCCCATGCATCCCAAGATGGGGATTGGGATGCGTTGGCCTCAAGGGTGAAAACTGCCTCCCAAGGTCCTCGGTTCGCACTCTCCGAGCATGATTGCCAGACTTATTGTGAACTTCGGCCCACTAGAAGGCACCCCCCGGCATGCGCCCCACACCCGGCCAACGGTGTGCAGTCAGGGCCAAACCCAGGTCACTGGTGATTCGATGACCACTGGTTTGGGACCAGGACCGCGGGTAGGGCAAACCTGGATTTCCATATGAATTTCACGAATCACATCCTCACTTTCAGCACGCCCCCAGCGTGGAAACAGCACGTCTTTTTTGGACCTATACTTTGCAAATCTTTGGAGTGATTGTCAGAAAGAGGGTCCCTGGAAAATGGTGCAACCCTTATCTGACACTCCAACACCACAAAGAAGCAGCCATCTGGGCAGCCAGCTGGTTGATCAGCTCCAAACCATATAGGGCCTCCAATTTGAAGAGCCAAGCAGCTGCCTCCTGATGGATGTTGCTACTGAACAAGTTTCAGGGTCCCATGCTGTACACTGCTGTACCAACTTCTGAAGGCAAACTTCCAGGCAAACTGCCAAGAACATTGCTGGAAACCAATGCTTGGAGATACTGAAGGGATGTTGGCCGATACATGGCGAACAATGGTCCTGCAACCCATAATCTCTGCATATGTTTGTAGTAATTCATCAACCTGAAATAAACAACTCATCATCATGCAAAAGGTGGGGTCAGGCAGGGTTCGGTCGCTATAAGCTGACCATCTCTATCATATTGTTGCTTACTGTATATATCACTACATCAGCTTATCACCGTTGAAATGAAAATGAAAAACATCAGCTTATCACCGTTAAATAAATAAGCGTAAATATATATATATATATAATCTTAACATGTAAATCACCAGAATTTACCCAAATACTCCCCATGGCATTCCCATCACCTCCCCAGTATAACACTAGGTTTGTTGTTGAAGTAAAAGTATGTTTATGTCACCATTAGATGTTTGTTATCATCATGTTAGGCAAACATATCCCTATTATCTTGTTGGTTATTTCACCATTATACCATCTTATACCCGAAAAGTCATGGCGAAACCCGCAGTCATAACCCACGCATACAAATCCGTCATCAGGATTTACACCATATTTTACTGTTAGCAATAAAATAATTGACCATCATCAAGGACATTTAAAAACCATGTTCCGATCTTGTTATCCCACTGCATTCCCATTCTATCGCCATGAAACTGATGGTCAAAGGTCTTGATTGTATAATATACCCATTATAACCATTGAATATACCCCCATTTGAATCATATATCCCCATCAAAATCCTCTTGCTTACAAGGTGGTGCCCCCTAGATAGCCAAGTGGGTTTATCTGCCTAGGTTGACCATCAACTATGGTTTCTGGATGTTTATGGTACACACATATATATATATATATATGTATATAGTGGATTGAGTTTACCCTCTGGTAATCTAACATAGCTATTGAAAATTGCCATTTATAGTGGATTTACCCATTGAACATGGTGATTTTCCATAGTTATGTTAGTTTACCAAAGGGTATAATTAATAATATAAACCAACTTATACTTGGCCCGGGCACCACCACTGATGCTCCTCAGTCATCCCCAAGTTGCTTCCCAAACCCACCTGGCGAAAGGCATCAAGCGCCTCCTGACGTCAGTGGTGAGCCGTTATAACATGTTGACCTGCCTTGCCAAGTATATCATCATGCCAAAGTAGATAGAATATGGGATGTTCAAGCATACGTAGTTGCCGAATTTTAGTGAGGATTTGTTGAACAGTATATATATATATACACATAAGTATGCCTATACCCATGTATAAAAACCATGCACCTATACATAATATATAATTAAAACATATATACATACATAGATATGCATATGCATTGGTGCATACATAAAAAAAAATGCTGTATAATGTGAAACTTTCACTAGACACCTGATTAGTTTAAGGTTTCAGGACTGTGTGCACAATTTATTATATACGCATGTTTTATATTATGATCACATATCTATATATATATATGCATATAGATATACATTTACATATATAATTTGGATTGGTATGATTTGAAATATAGTTAAACATTGACATATACATATGTGTATATATATATACATATATACTTGAAACGTGTATATACAATGTATATATATATGATGTGAATGATGTGTATCACACTGATGTAGGCAGCCTTCGGGCATACAGGCAGAAAGCCACAAAGAAAAAAATATCATATGGCATCATGTGTATCTGTATATGGAACCCCTATCACCATCCCTGATAAACCCTGGCAACCTCCCTACCAGCCTCCGATTCTGGTAAGAAAGGCGGTTGTTGAGGACCTGCAAACCGAGATGATCAAACTCTGGGGGTGGTTCCAATCCATTTATAAAGTAATAATCGGCACAAAGCACTGAAACAATATCATAGCATATAATTTCACATAATCATATATACATAACACAAAGAATCATATAACAAATCATAATGTTATAGAGTAATAAAATATTTTTCTTTCATGTCAAATGTCACCCATCAAAAAACAAGCAACAGACTATAATAAACATATATATATGTGTGTAAAACATGTATGTTGCGCTATTAAATGTCATGCACAAATATAGTATGACATAGTAATGACATTCAATATAGCAATTAGAAGAAAACATGATTTGTGAAAAAATAAAACTAGTACACGAGCTTACGTATGTTATATATATAGAGTCATATAGTATACAATATACTTAGCCAATCCGTACATCCAAAGATCGCTTGTTTCACCTTTCAACACGCCTGGGGCCATACCACCCTGCAAAGCCAATACACTGTGGAGCTCCAGCCTGCCCAGGCCATGGCTATATGGAAATTGGGTCTAAAACAGCTGGCATACAGCTGGCCAATGGAGGTTTATGTAAAATATATGCAAATAAACCATATATTTTCCCCAGATATGGTAATAATTCAAGTTTTGATACGTTTTGATCCATCCCCATATTGGTGGTGGCTACGTCGCTACGTTTGGCGATCGTCCCTTAAACCTGGTCTGCAGCAAGCCAAGTTCAGTCCTTTCACCCGCTGCGCTTATGACATCTTATGACTAACTAACGGGAGGATGTCATCAACAAAACATAGACAGCCACAATGAAACATATGCAGTTACAGTATACATCCCAGTGACGATTAAAAACACGGCTGTCAATGACGATAATGATTAAATCATGCTTTTGTTTTTGCTCACCTGGAAGCACTGATGACCTAAAGTCAGGTGATGACCTAAAGTCAGGTGATGACCATCTGGTAAACTAACATAACTATGGAAAATCACCATTTTTAATGGGAAAATCCACTATAAATAGCCATTTTCAATAGCTATTTTGACATAACCAGAGGGTACCATCTCACAGCCTAAACACGGTCTGAGCGCCCCTGGCTCCAACATCTCCGCAGATTGCGAGCACGACGCACAAAGCGTGAGACCCTGAAAGAAGAAAGGTCCATGGGAAAATCCAAGGTTTTGCAATGGGAAATATGTGGGAAATATGTGGGAAATATGTGGGGATACTAAAGGGAACAAAATCTCCAACACTTCTTAGAAATCAACCCAACATCCATTGGTTTATCATCATTTTCCCCATGAAAAAGATGTGATTGTATGTCAATGATGGGCCAAGCCGTGTACTGCCAACGGATATGTTCTAATGGTGACATGTTCATTGCCATCTGATCGGGGCGGAACGAAGCCATTTATGCCACCAAAGTAGGCAAAGGCTGAAGGCTTCAAAGGCACTGGGAAACTCTGATCGTCAAGGACAACTTGCCTAGTTTGCTTGGGCTTCCAACGCTTTGCCCTCGACCTAAGAAGTTACAATGTGCACAACCTGATCTATGGATCAGAGTCTCAGCTGGAAAGTGATCAATGACCGTGGTTTTTAGAAGTCCCACAAATCTGGGATTCTCCGCTTTTACCAATCTGTCACTGGGTAGGCGGACAGTGGTTTATCAATCAGCTCTTCCCATCTTTGACACAATTCCATCAACGGTTTCCGTTAGCAGATCTCCCAATCAAGTTTGGGTAGATCAAATGCCGGCTAACTCTTGTTTCATTTTCCTTTATTGTTTGCACTTGAAACAAAGGATGAAAAAATGTCCGTCTTGCAAGGCGATAAAAACCAATGACTCCCGTAGTTCCTTGCAATCAACAGTCCCCATGTTGTTTTGCAGTGGATGAATCCTCACTGCTTGTGGGCTAGTCCACTGAAGTGGACCCTACATTGACATTGTTTATTGGCTGGGCATAGATACATATACCCTGCCATAGCAACCCCCAAAAAGATAGAACCGTTTCTTTTCCAGGATGCTATTTCGAGGCAGTTTCACCCATAATCTCCAGGTTTCCAACTCTTGTATCATTTTCTGTCATTGGACGGGTGGCTATGTGGCAAAAGATCAAAGAACTTTAGTGACGCCAACCCTGGCTTGACAAAAAACTGGTTGATTAATTAGGCTGGTCCATGGTGGTCCCCAAAATGTGTACCCCCTCATGGTCAAAATCCTGGTGCCAGCACCCTGGTCTTCACATCCCTCCCCACAAGAAAATGCCGATCACTGTGGATGGAAGAAATCATCCACCAGCTGGTAGATGGTTGATTCAATTATAATCCCATGTTTTGCAGTGTTTCATAGTTACCAATATTTATGCAATAGTTAGCAACTGCTGCAGGATGGCTTGTCCATCCACAATATTTGTACTCCGGGGGGTTATTATACATACAAATACATATATATATATATTATTTTAAAAATATTATATATATATAGATAGAAACATATACATATACATATATATATGTGTATATACATATACATATATATATATATATATATACATGTATATACATATACATATACATATACGTATACAAATATAAATACATATACAGATATAAATATAAATGCATATACATATATATAAATACATATATACAACTTTACATATTTACATATTTACATATTTACATATATACATATATATACATATATACAACTTTACATATTTACATATTTACATATATACATATATACATATATACATATATACATATTTGCATGTTTACATATATACATATATACATATATACATATATACATATACATATATACCTATACATATATATATATATTTACATATACATATACATTTACATATACATGTACATATACATATATACATATACATATAAATATAAATATATATATACATATACATATACATTTACATATACATGTACATATACATATATATATATATACACATACATATATATATATACATACATATATATATATACATACACATATACACATATACACATATACATATGTACATATATATATATACATTGTATATATATATACACATATACATAAACATATACATATTTAATTATATATATAATGATATACATACATATACCCTCCAGATATATTAAACATAGCTATGGAAAATGGTCCATTTATAGATGATTTATGATGATTTTACCTATTAAAAAAGGGTGATTTCCCATGGCTCCAGGGCCCATCGGGTACAACTTCACCGGCCTCGCGCCACGGCTCGGCTTGGGGCCAGGATGAAAGCCACTGAGCGATCGAAGCCTGCCGTGTAACCGTGTAGCACTGGGAAGGTCAAACGTCACTTCGGAAGCCACTGGGACAATGGTGGACACCTGGAATTATGGGAAAATCGATGAAAATCTACTGGCAACATCAGGAAAGCATGGGTTGTTTCCTCTTTTTTTGTCCTGATTTGTTTGGAGATTTCCTGCAAATGGTTCCTTCATCTGATTCTGATGCTAGGGTTGTGATCAGTTGTAATTACTGTTTGGTTGTTAGGTAGTGTTTGGGTTTCCGGCAAACGTTCCTGTGAAATGTGGTAAAGCCAATGCACGGGATGTGAATGACACGGACATACAAAAATGCTCAAAAGTGATCCTTAGAACGTGTCGAAAGTCCCACATTTTTTGTCAAAACACTTGCAGTGAGCCTAAGTGGGCACGGTTTTCATCGGTTTTCTAGAGCTGTCCTACAGGCACAGGTACATCAGGTACCAAAGTCTCCATGGGTTCCATTATGTTCCATTTCTGCAGGGCTTAGTTTTCGGGCTCAGTCAACAACAGCGAGATTTCAAGGCGTCATTCAAAGACAGGGGCGTTCACCTCAAATCTGGACAGAAGGTTCCGCAGCACGGGGCACACCTACAGGGAGAAGGTGTGAGACAGGTGATTCAGACTGCACCGCACCCCTGTGTTGAAGTTGCTAAAATTGAACCGTAACATACCGTAAGCCAAACAAGTATAAAAAAGTTGCCTCCCATCGCGCAATCATCATCAACCTACCGTATCGAATCTTCTGGGGCTTGGTAAACGAATATCAACAGATTTCCTGGGCAAAGAAATGCAATCTATTGATGAAGGAGACGACACGCTGGCTTTTTGTCACCAGCTTTGGCCAAAATGACCATCATCTGGTCAGTTGGGGAAGGATTCCAGTATCTACGGGCAGCATGTTATCCAAACTCTCTCGATATTCTCGATGACATATTCGGTGTACATATATACGCAGCACATGCAAATATATGTAATATAATATATATGTTACATATATAAATATGCACGACACATTTAGGTAAAAACCATTTCCACTCATGACATCCATTGAAACATATTAAAACTGAAACTCGCATGTTCACCTGTTTCTTATCAACATCTCCTTCATCTCCACTCTTTGCTGGCTTCACCCATGGCAAGATCCCTAAAACAACCTCGGGCTGATCTTCCACCGCTTGCTGCAGCTTCTGCAAGCATCTGGCCTGAACGTTTGGAAGGCCAGATAGAGCTGTCAATGCTGTCAATGTGTGAAACCCCGTACCTCAAAAACCTTGAGAGTTTTCGCTGAAAACAAGGACCGGATGACAATAGCTTAGGATTTGCCAGTGTTTAGTGAGTGGACTGAACAGCCAACATTTAGGTGTGCCTGTGTGGGACTTGAGGCTGTTAGTTTCTCTTGACACCAAGTATTCTGAGATATTCTGAACCATTTCTGGCTGACATGACAACCCCAAGATCTCTGAGGAGTGAAGATGGATCCCAAGATTTCAGGTGCTCAGCATGATCAGCATATATGCAGCATATGCTTCTTCTTTTCGGCGCCGGAAAAATCTGAAAATCCAGAGCCAAGCGGTTTCACCAAACAGGATCCGTTGAGCCCACCATATCCCATCACCATCCTCCACGGCGCCTCAAGGACTAGCAGCGCCTCACTGTGTGGCACATCTGGCTAGCCCCAAAAAATATAGAATCTATAGATCTTTTGGGGTCCATGCTTCCAAGACTTCAATGGGAGAAAAGAAATGAAAGAAGGCCCTTAACTACTCAACTACCAACTTCAGAAACTTCTTGGGGACATATGCATGCAAACGTGTCAAACATATACATACCTGCAAAAACAATCCAAAGGACAAATTTCTGTGAAATTCACATTCAGTCACTTCTGGGTTTCAACTCATGTCGAGGGGGGCACGCACTATTGTCATTTTCATGTGTTTTCTTGGGATGCCAGCTTAGATGTCCCTATCTCCTAAGGCGCCTTGTCAGGGTTGTCCAGCGTTTTACCCAGCCAAGCCTGACATGAAATCAACATCTCAAAGGTGTGAGGTAAGAACTTTGTGAGAGATTTCATCCACATTTATCATGTTGCTAGATCTGGGCCAGCTGATCTTCCATGAGTCTCTTTGGAAAATGTTTTGAACAAACGGTGGACTGTAGAACTCTTTTTTTGTGCGTCAAACGTTGCCCTTTCATGGCAGCACAGGCAATGCTAGGCCTCCAGAATGGGATCTTCATGAGGCCTGGCCAACGGCGGTGGAAGATATGGCTTGAAACTTCAGCCACTCAAACCATGGCTCCGCAAAAACGACCAAACTACAGGAGATATTGGGGATGTTCCTTGACCCAATTTCTGCGCCAAAATTTACCCTCTGGTAATTTAACGTAGCTATTGGAAATGGCCATTTATAGTTGATTTACCCATTAAAAATGGTGATTTACCATAGCTATGTTAGTTTACCAGAGGGTATTGTGTTCATTCACGTCCATCTTCGTCTGTCACGCCTCTGGTCGAAGAGTAGGGGCAGTTCAAACTCCGTCACCGACTCGGATTGACTCTTTGGGACCTCCCTGGCGCAGCATGGGGCGGCACAGGGTCAGCTGCTCACCATGGTCAATATACCTATCTAGTAAAGAAACATTATTGCTTTGGAAACCCAATGGGTTTCTTTTTTTTTGATCCGCGGGTTTTCTTATATATGGGAAATGATCTGCAAATGGTGGCTCGTCCGTATCTATGTTAGTTTACTGAAGAGTATTGTGGGCATTGGGTGGTTTGGCTCGCAAGCTAATTACATTTACATCAAACAATTTCTGGACATGCAATTATATATATATATAATGTATAGAGATACATAAACATGGATGGTATGTGGATGGTCAGGCAGGTATGCTTCGCACTAAAATGCACTAATTTTTAAACACGTTCGAAATCTGTTGGATTGCATGGCCTGACATGAATAGACGGTTGCCTGATGGCACACTGCCGCAAAGCCATTTGGGTTCTGGAACCCCAGGCCCCAGACTGACTACATCTGACTACACTGGATCTGAGACCCAGTCATTTTTTGTCTTAACAGCAGCGTCCAATAAAAAAATCACTGAAGCGATGCAAGAATCAGATCCAAGAGTCTGAGGATTCCCTGATATTTCGTGATATTTACAATTTACAACGCCATACAACGCCACACCTGGGACGTGGACCAACCTCTACACCTCGTTGCCAAAGGTTGCCGGTGGCACACCACGAGGTCCAACAACTCCGGATCAAAGTTCGCGGCAAAGCTGTGGTCTCCTGGGGAAAACCATATCCCAAATGTGTCCCATTTAGTGTCCCATTTAGATGAGTATGTCATAGTATTTCCCATCCCTCTAAATCCTCTAATATCCCGAGAAACCAATATCTGATTACATCTGATTGGTGGTTTCAACGGCCATCCAAAAAATGAGTCGATACAATAGATGGACAATATAAAAGAACATCAACCCACCAGCCAAACATTGAAGTCCCCCTGGAAATTACTGCCTTCAACATCAACGGATCCAATATGATCCAATACTAAACCAGCCTGCTAAATTTGATTTAAAATAGTGGATAATAGTGGAAAGGGACTTGGTTTGACCTTGCATCCTTGAGCATTGGGGGAAAAGCCCACGTGGCAGGTCGGAACCGCTGCCCATGCCCTACGGCCACAAGAATCATGTCGAAGCCATGAAAGAGACCGGACGCCCCCAATGCCAACCCAAAAGCATCCCAGGCATGTCATGTTTATGTTTCACCCAAATTCAGGACCCCAACATCTCAAGCAAAACTGGAAGTGTCAATCTAAAGAGAGGCTAAACTGCTAAACCATCTATCTGGTGGATTCTTGGTAACCCCATATTTAATGTTATTTAATGATGTGGGTTTATCATGGCTTACCCGGTTTACCCATGATGGGAGATACCCCAATTCATGGCCGTTCAAATGTGAACAATGAGCGAACATGAATAACCATGATGATATAATCCTTTGGAAATGGGGCCATTATCCCATTTTCAGACAAACCCTAAAACCAACCCATACAAAAGAACGGTATTATATATCTTAATTTGGTTGCATTAAGATTCACAACCATGTTATTGGAATCTATTGGAATCTATTATTCACAAACACAATAAAACACATCCGGTGGAATTGGGCTATGACCCATGTGAAAACACGTCCCCCATTCCTCTCTGGTCCTGAGCGCAGCCCAGGACCAGAGAGAACGTGAAACTCTTGCGGCCTGCAGCCACAATTTCCGACGAAAAACACGCGGAGAATGTTGAGAAACATATGTAACATATATACATAGTGTAGAGGTATAGAATAGTATAGACAGGTATATAGAGGAGCTCTTGGGCCCAAATTTCAGAGATATTGGCACTTCCACTCTTCAATGTGAACAACAAATCTCGAAGAGCTATTAGACACAAGTGGCCCTAAACCCGTATGGTCCAAGTGGGCAAAAGGCCATAAATGAGGCCCATCACCTGGCTTCACTACAGGAATCAATTCATACCAAGAAGAACGTGGTGGGAAGTTGCAACATCTTGGAAACACATCAAGAATCAAAGTCCACACTGATTCATTTCGCAAATGCTTGCAAATAAAATGCAAATACATCAACATCATTAAATCATTCCAGTATTTCCCACATGTTTTTGGCCCACGTATGCTTCAGAAATCAGAGCTATGCTAGCCAGTGTCAACCCGGATTTATACAAATAGCGCCCAGTTTGCTGATAATTATAGGATCAGGGGTTTCCTTAAAGGTAGGGATACTTTATATGATAATTTATGATAATTCCAACTGCAGATAGTATCCCCATGTCACCACCCATGGGATTGCCACTAGCGTCCCCTCGGGAGCGCCGCGATCCTGTACAAGCCCTCATGGAAGGGGAGTCCCATGGCCGGATAAGGAGTCCAAGCAGCGCCACGGGAAACGGAACCACCAAAGACGGGTTTGGAGAATGATCATGTTTCGAGATAGCACATGTTGGGTTGTATTTCACTTTTACCTTCACGTGCTCTCGGCTAGCAGATTTTGGATATCTCTATTCTCGCAGCTTGTTGTCAAATGATCAGCTCTCATGACACGTGGCCTAAGGCTTTTGAGCCTAACCTAGTGCTCACTTGGCTTTGATAGCGATCGAAAGAACGATGGCGTCCTGCACCTGGCACCATTCCTCACTTGGTGTCCAACTCAAAACAACCATTGGGCGTAGCCTTGCCGCAGCATCTGCTCCAGCAACTCCCGGAAAAAAAAAAACAACTGGACCATTACTGAAAAGGGGAACTATGGGAAACTGATGCCTTTGACACCCGCATTTAATGCATGCTTCACATGACCCCAAAGATGTCATATTGCCATACAGCTGCAGCAAGAGCACGATGTTGGTGTTTTTTGCTGAGTGCACACAGCTTCCAATGCTCACAACACAATTCACTCCTATCCCAAATGTAGGCATCAGCAGCACCACAACATTGTCAGAAGCTACGACAAAATTACAAGCATTTTCCCACATCCCCAAGTCATTACTAATAATCCAAGCTGATCATTAGGAATAAAATCACTCCAATCATAATCATTGGTAGTTATACTGAGTTATACTATCTATCTATATATATATAATATATATATATACAGTATACAGTATACAGTATATATAACTTAGCCCAATAACAAGTCCCCAACAAAACATGATCCAGGTTGGCTCTTTTTCCTCCACATTGGGCCTCCTCAAGGCCAACAATCCGCGCAGTTCCTCAAACGCCACTTTGATCTTTCGGAAAGCTGCGGCCACGTCCTTCCCAGAGAGACTTTTGAATTTTAGGCGATGCCTAAGGGTATCCTAAAAATCATGGGTTTCAATACTAAAATATAATGAAATATACTAAAATATAGTGAAAATTCGGAGAGAAATGGACGTGTCAATACTATAAAATATAGTGATAGTTTGGATGATTTGGGGTATCCCCACTTTAGGACACCTATTGAAACCTCCATTTCTCTCGGGGATCCTGAGCTTCCAAAGTTCCTTGGCAGCCCATTCAACCATGAGAAATGGGGAACGTGAAGGTGGCAAGAAATCCTTTTCAACACAGGCTGATGGGTGAAACAGTTGCTTCATTTTTGAAGCCTCAAATTGCAGGTGAAACTTGAACCTCTCAAAAAATTGTAATCCTTCTCCTGATCTATGAAACTTCAAATGATTTTGGACATATGTGGCAATTGAATGCAATTGAATTAGACTAGACATCCGCAAGGCTCTGCCGCAGTCCTTTTCACTTCTCTAAAAGCGGCGTGACCTGATCTCCATAGTCGTGCTTCCGTGTGAAGGAGGTTCTCCTGTTGACCAACATGGTCAACAGCAACTCCTGGAAATCACTGGACCGGATGCCCGCCAGAGTCATCGATGCAAATAACTTGGTGGTGAAATTCATGGTGACGTAGAAGATGCGCTCGTGGCGGTAGGAGACCAAACCATGCCTGCCATGGAAAAGCGGTCGCTTTTAGGGATCATGGTTTAATGTGGGCAGCGAAGAGGGAGCAAACTTTGTGCTACAAAACGGGACAGTTTCATCTGCATTTTGTTCGGCTGTTGGGTGAAAAAGGATTTAGATGGGTTTAAGCGGGATCAATAGGTTCAATGATGCGGGGTGCTTGCCATTGACAACTCAAGAATGACTTCAAGCAGCAAAACTTCCAAAACATACCAAGATGATCCAGCTGCATTCTAGCCAGGTAGACTATGCCATAGATGCCGAACACGATAATCAGCACAAATGCCAGCAATGGCCGCCCCAACAGGAACCCCTTGGGATTGCGTTGTTTCCATCGGTAGACCCATTGGCACATGGTCCATGACGCCCTGAAATACATCAGGAAGGTGATCGACAGCACGGCGTATCGCAGGGCCAGATTGGAGATAAAATTCGCCACCCAAGCGAACACAATGTAAACCTGGTGGGAGTTTTTCTGGGATGCTGCACTCATCTTCGGCGAGAGATGGAACAAAATGAATTAGGACAATCGATTATGGGTTCCGCCCAACAAATTGGAAGTCTACCCTCCGGTAATTTAACATAGCTATGGAAAATCACCATTTTTAATGGGAAAATCCACTATTTCTATGGCCATTTTCAATAGCTATTTTGACATAACCAGAGGGTAGTCTATTCGTATCATAACATGTTTGAAACCACTAGGTGATCGGCCACACCAGCGGTTACCCTAAGCATCCAAACCATTGCAAACCTTGAATTAAATTCTACACCGAAACGTTCTTGGCTGGCTGCAGTAGCAACTGCTCCCATTTATCACAACATGTTTTTGAAATAAAGATTGATCAAGTTCCAAAACTAACCCAACTACCAATCCAAAGTCTACCCCAAAACCGCCAACAAAACAAATACCCTCCGGCAACTGAACATACCTATGGACAATCAGAATGTTGAAAAACCGTAAATCATCGAAGTAAATGAGCCATCTATACCATAGCTATGTTAGTTTACCGAAGGGTAAAATCAACCACCAAGATACATTGGTGATCAGCAATGGTTCTGCCACTTCGGACCCTGGCCTTCCAAGGGCAATGGACCCCGCCAAAACTAGGAGAATGGGCACATTGATGAGCCATTCCGCATAAAATACGCCTGGGTGGTGGTTGAGCCATCCACACCCATCCACACTAGAACACAATAACTGACCATAACCCCGCACAGCCTACTCTACTGTAGGTTCAAACAAACCCGCATACATGCATTTGTATAAGATATACGGCATTATATATATTATTAATATGGCTTTAATATCATATACAAGTATATATTATACATGTCTGTGTGTGTAAATGAAAGCTTGGTGACCACCGTGCCAATTTTTGATGGACAAAAAGAACACATCTCGTTTTTTCACATGTTGAAACCACCAGTCTCAGAAGCTGTAGACGGGCGTGTCATTCAACTCGGTTCCCAAATTGGCTGCGTGCGCGTACCAAGGAAGCTCACCAAGCACAAGAGCCATGTTTTCGATGATGAGAACCAAAAAGGTGGCACACAGCAGCATGGATGGAATCAAGGAATCCTTGATATCCGGAATAATATCCTAGGTGCCATGGTGTTACACATGGGAACCCCATGGAGAAACACGTGGGGCCTTCTTTCGGATGGATGATAATGAAGTAGTTCAAACATGTTGAAACTGTTCAAACCCGCCATGTTCGATCATGATGGTTGTGCTTGATTGCAATGCTTCCATTTACTGTATGCGATTTATATGTGTTCTCTACCCAGCATTGGTAATTTACAAAGCCTAGCAAAACATGTCTCTGAATTGGGTACATCAGAACATTCCATCGTTGAACCCCTATTTTCCCTGGTTTTGAATAGCCATCAAGTAAGTGGAAAACATCCATTTTGAGATGGCAACTTCTAGCTGAATATCCAAGTTTTATTATGATGCCACGTATTCATCCCACAAACATCACAAACCAAGTGGGATGTATCAAAAAACATGTGCCCAGGTGAACATCAAAATCAAAATAGCAGTGGATGTTCATGAGAATGAAGAGGTGGAGTTAGAGCTATTTTGATCCTCCATTCCAGTTTCAGTGGCACTCTTAGCGCACATAGTTACATTAATTCACTCATTCAATTATGTACCCATCATATCCCATTGTTTTTAGGAGGCTTAATCCAGTCTCACAAGTTTTCTTGGCCCAAAATCAATAAATAGACCGATACCATCCGATACCCAATCTATCCCATCATAACCAAGCCATTATATCCTCATTTTTATGTTTCAAAATGTGTCCAAATAAAACTCCGGTAAGAACCAGCAAGTCTCTAAGTCTCTATTGCTTGTTTTTTCTAGATTGCTGCTTTCCCCATATCTGTCACTATCCCTAAGGTCTCCAAGTCTCAATGGCTTTCTTGGCCGTGTTATGCGTCAGCATCACCGAGGCCAATTCATGCATCAGCACTGACGCCAAGGCCGCCGAGACGCCGCCGCTGTAGAAGCTGAGGTCTTGGTCGAGCAGGTGGTGCTGCCTGCGCACATGGAAAACTGGGATACCCTCGGGCAAACGTTGCCATAGATGTGGAAAATCCATGAAGACCCACCATTAGTTGATGATTTTCCTAGGGAAACCATGGGTTTTCCACATCTATGGCAACGTTTACCCTAGGCTATATCCCCACAGAAATGTCTGGGTAAATGATAAGATTTCACTTGCCTGAAATGGGCGAGGGGCCATTTGGGGATGACTCCCCGAATCCTAACCATGATTTCAGTGAGGTCACAGTATGGCATTTGAATAGGGAAACTGATGATAAACCACTAGATGGATTGGGGTTATAACTTGAGAATCAGCTGATAATCTATTATCTTCCATGTCTACAGATAGAAGCAAACACAAGGAACACATATCCACAAATATCTAGGTCACTGTAGATAGATATTTGTTCATCAAATAAGAATGATATTATCATATTAAACTTATTTGGGATATAATGAGAATATTCCTGCTTTTTTGGCGGGGATTGGTTACTAGCAGGTGAAAAAACATATGCTTCATGAAGCTACACTGCGAACGAGCTGCTCACATGCTGGAGATTGGGTGCACAGCACCGGGTTGGCCAAAGCGCTACCTGGGGGCCGTGGAGGCCAAAAACATGAGAGCCTTTGGGGCCGTGGGGATACCAATTTTGGATGCTTGAGGGATATGGAAAGCATTGAAAAAGTACGTGCAAAGTCATCACTCCCAATTAAAGGAACATTTGGTATTCATGTAAATTAAAGTGTCTTTTTTACCCACGACCCAGCTACACACCAGCACTGTCAGAGCTGTCACCAAAACCCAGGTCAACTTGTAAGATGACAATTTGCGCAGCAACAAGCAGAAGGTCTCATCGCCATCCAACTCATCGTCACTAATCTCCAAGCTAACCAGGACTCGATTTTTGGATGAGGTGTCCGACTTTGACTTAAGGCTCTCATCTTTGGTCACTTCACCTTTCAACTCCTCGCGGTCCTCGCGGTCCTTGCGTTTCGTCAGCTCCCGGGCCTCCCCCGCCACCGGTGCCACCGGTGCCATCGGTGCCGGTGGCGACACCCACGAGGAAGGCGATAGGCCATCGCAGGGATCGCCCGCAGGCTCTGCGGGCTGGTGTGACGTGGCACGAACCGGGATGGATACGTGCATGGCGTGTGGCACGGTGAACGGGCGACCGCTGGAGCCTTGAAAAATGCCTGGAAAAAAGGACAACATTCATGTGAAGAATCTGCAGAAACAGAAGTGCAGCTTGTTGGTTGAAGCTGTTTCAACACCTATGAACGGGCAGCCTTAGGACTTGAGATGATTTGAGTCAACTGCATGACGATCATGCTCATCTGGAATAAAAAGTGGGTCAAAGTGGGAATGATACCGTTGCCCCCATACCCACAGGTCCGGTATGGGGGGCTCCTATCATACCCCCTACCGTCCATACCCCTTTGGAATATTTTTAAAATATTCCGCTATAGTTGAACGTTGTTTTGGAAAAGTATTCTGATACGTTGCCCACGTATGGAATA
>Ga0126342_10008304_pt1 | contig 18594 bp, 15 predicted proteins | sample Cyp1metagenome_FD_92528 | JGI IMG/M metagenome (GOLD analysis project Ga0126342, IMG submission 92528) | Coral microbial communities from Lord Howe Island, Old Settlement Bay, Australia - Cyphastrea 1 metagenome | ecosystem: Host-associated > Invertebrates > Cnidaria > Coral ...
CACTGGAGCTAGTTGTGGTGGTAGTGGTAGTGGTAGTGGTGGTTGTGGTAGTGGTAGCAGTGCTTCCTCTACACCAGCTGTGGTTACTTCATCCTCAGCATTGCCAAGAGCGATTTGTGATGCGCTTGTGAAAGTGAGCTGGGCAAGTGTGCAGCATGACATCAAAGAAACCAAAATGGTTCAGGAGCGACTGGGCAGAGACAAGAAAGACCAAAAATCAATGATACTTTGAAGGATGCCCTCACTGAGCTTTCAAAGACAGAAAGCATGCTTGGACAATGTTTCATTGCCAAGTATGAATGGTTCATTATTGCCATAATCTTGTTTCATGCCTTTTCTGACTTTTCCTCATTGTTGCCATGCTCTTGTTTCATATTTTTCAGTGACACAAACACTACCCGTGATCAAATCATTTGATCCAATCCAAGTGCCAAGGAAAAACATGAGACCTTGTCAAAATACATGAAGTAACCCTATGCACATAAGTCAGCAGCACATATACAGTAACCCCAAGAGAACATCAGACACATTCCAGATAACAAAAGAAAACAAACATAAATATATGTATAAATGAAGTGAAAAAACAATAGCATTTAAAATTACCTTGAAAAACCCTCAAAAATTAACTTCAAAGGTATTTTTTTAACCTAATAGTTAACTTAAAGATACGCAAATTATTTTCTTCAAGGTAAAAAAAATAGAATTACCTATTTTGCTCCACATAGCCTTGCCCGACCTATTGGGTACATTGGTGACGTGTTCTGATCGCGTTTCTAACACCAAAATAAATGTGCAACAAATTGCGTAGAATAGCTAGATGCACAATCGTTCAGGATATAGGGACGTGGTTGCCAAGCATAAAAACAAAGTGCACTAGAATTGTGGAACACGGTGGTGTTTGGGTTCCTTTCTGCGGATATCCATTCTCAACCCCGCAAGTCTGTTTTTATTTTGTGGGGTATGAGTGGGCATGACATATTGCAATATTGGAATTTTTCAAAAGCAACCTATTGCCCGTGGCCCCGGATTGCAATGCAAACAAATTGTTTTGGGGAACGTGATTTGTCCAATTTCCCTCCGCCGTGATTCTCATGTTCCCCAGAAGATACAAGGTTCACTTGGAATTGCCAGCTTGTTGCACGACAATGTTGATGACAAATTACTAGATGCAGTACAGTCAAAACCATTTACCACTGATGAATGGTTTGACATGGCATCATTCCATACATCCACCCGACCTTCGTCCCAACTTGAGAAACGTATCAGGACAGCAACTTTGATGACGTAGAGGTGCATCATGCGCTGAGGGGCATGATTGGCGGACTTGGTCTTCTAGCATCTCGCATTATATGTTATTTTTCAAAGTGCAATGTTTTTATCATCATAAAACCTCGGCAAATGAACTTGTTAGGCCAACTTTTCCGAAAGGGACCTACATTTTGAGGTCCCAAGACTAGGGTGTTGCGAATGTTCCAGCCATGTTCCCGTACCACATTCATGGGCCTCATGAATCCCCATCTCTTAGGTGGGTTTCTCGTGGGAGCGTTGCTTCGACGCCTCCTTCGACGGTTTAGCCAAGCACCGCCACTTTGGGCCCGTGCCGCCAGAAATCTCTCGCGTAGCAACCGGGCCTGAAAATCATACGAATCATACGACCCTGCAATTCAGCTGGGTTATGTGGGACCGGTCCGGAATTGTCCAGGTCTTTGTTGAAACATGTTTTTCAGCGGAGGAAGGACTTTCGTTGAAAATTGATGAACATCCTGGATCTTCCCCTTTTTGTTTCACATTGGCAACTTGATTGCAGTTGTAGGCTCAAGTTGATGTCAGCAAAAACGGTGGATTCTGCAGGTTTTGCCAGCAAATAGTGGGATTCAAGCAACGGAAATGAGTATTTTGTAAAACAATAGGTCCGCACGGTGTTGGCGGATGTGATTAACAACTTTTGGGATCCATCTTGAATGGAAACCACTGGAAACCTCTCTCTCCAAATATATCCAAATGTGGGTTTGGGATTCCTTTTTGGGTTGATGCTTTACGTTAGGTTCCAGTGGCCAAAAATGATCAAACATGTGTCAAATGCCACTTGGAACATGGGGCTTTCGCAGCCTGTCACGGCTAACAGGTGATACTTCTGGGACATGGTTAGCAGGGTCTAGGACTTGCTGGGAGAGGGATGTCGATGATGAAACCGTGGTTGACACACTCACAAGGACTCACGGCTGCGCAACTAATCAATTGAATCTGCCTTTGGAAGTTTATATAGGGCCTTCACAAACTGAATGCTGACCCTTTATCAAGGTAGGACCAGTTTTTCCGAATAGGTGGGGTCTCTTGTGGCTACATAGATGGCAAAAAACTAGGACTTTCATTGGTCTGGACAATTCAAAACGACTTCACCGACGTCACCCCGAAATAACGACCTAGCCTCAGAAATAAGCTCATCACCATACAAGATCCTAGTTTTTCAAAACGGATAAAGTAGGAAACTGAGGTTTTCAGCGTGTTCAGAAGCAAGTTCCCTTACTTTCTAGCTCTTCTTCTATAGGCAGCTATGGCTGGAAAAATCCTCTTCAGCTACCGGTCCAAAGCGGCAAAGCTTAAACAGCTGAACAAATCCTACTTTGTCGTATTAGGCCGACCTAAAATAGTTTATTAATTTTGACGACGTCATTTCAGCATATTTCAGCTTTAAAATTATTCGAAACAAGCGACAACCTGCGAAAGATGATAAATTGTACAGATTGGTGACACCTGGAGTGGGGCCAAAAAACAAACTATCCCAAATTGTTTGCAAGGTTCTAGAGCCAAGCGATTACGGGGCCACACGGTGCCCGTTCGTTTGGAGTCACTTTTTCCATCTTTTTCCCGAGGTATTGGCGATCGCTTTGGCTCTGCTGGTTCTTCCTGCTTGGAAATGGTTCATCTTGCCCATGCCCCATGGGCCCCATGGGCCCCATGGGGTCGATGATCATACCCCAAAGATCCCCAGGGACGAAGTGAAAGATGAAGCACAGACTTCTTCCAAACATCGTTTTTTCGGCCGCATCGGGTCCAGCATGAGTTCGCTGGGCGAAACCGAAATGCGACGCAAATTCACTCAGGGATTTTCCACCTTGAGCAGAGAAGATTCAGTCAATCTGCTCACAGCCTAGGACAAGCCCGACCCTTGAGCCAGCCGGATCGATTTTCTCTACGACCAATTGGGTCGTTTTTTTCCTCTTTAGGTATCTTCCCAGAGTTGCATGCCACCAAAATGTTGCCTTTTTCGCCGTCTCCAAGAAGTGGCGTCTTTTCTCTGCACCGTCAGCAGAAGTTGCCGATATGGGTGGATTCCTTGGGATCTTGGGTTGCCCGGCCAATCGCAACTTCCATGTGAAGCCCTAAAAGAATTTATCCCATATGTGCCAAGCACTGGTGGCAACGATTGAAAAAGTTGCCCGTGAAACACGGGCAAGAGACTAGAGACATAGACTATAGAAATGACTATAGGATGGTATTTATGTGACATTTCCACACGGGCCGTGACACGGGACATTTGCACATAGCATTTGCACATAGGCAAATATCCCGTCAATGGATGTCAATGGGCCATTTGCGATGTTTCATGATGTTTCAAAACACAAAAATGGCATACGCTGTGTAAGTATCTCCCTATGCCCTATGCAGGTTGGTGTTGAACTGGGACATCTCACAACCCGTGTGCTTGTTGCTGCCCTTTGTTGTAGAGGGGTGGATTGCAGGATCGCGTCGCAATGTTCAAGACTTTTTGGCTATAATTTGCTTTGGCCGGCGGGCCATATAGCAGCCATGAAACTGAAATTTGATATGCTGGGACGTTGATACTTTTTGATGGAGAAATTTGGCAAACTCAGGCAACAGCAATTCTCTACCTGCCTGTTCGAGCAATATTTTCCATGGGCTTTTTCGGAGGGTCATTTCGGCCAACAAGATTTTGAAAAGCACGTCCTATCCCTATAATAGGAAGCAAAGTCGATGTCAATATCTTTTGCTGGTGCAGAGGTCTTTGTTTTGCTGATGGGCTGTTTTTTTTTTTCTGTCCAAGATGTTGCAATATTGAACATATTCTAAAATTGGATAGTCACAACCTCAGAAGCAACCTCACCATGAAAAATATGATAACTGTGGAATCATTTAACAAGGGAACATTTGACAGGAACGATGACTGAAACGATGACTGAAACATAGCCCAAAAAGCTGTGCGACATTTTGCGACACTGATTTTGCCCATCCAACTTATCAATTTTTGGACAGCTCACTGATTTCGCTGTCCAACGTTGACCAGATGTTTGAAGACGTTGCCCTAAAAGGACCGACATTTTTTTTGCCTTGCTGGATTTTTTTCCAATGAGATCCCGTGAGCGAGGATTGCAATTTGAAACCATGCAGTTTCATGAAACCCACAGGTTGCCTGTTTTCAGCATGGTCTAGAACCTTCTAGAATCTAGATACGTTTTGTTGTTGTTCACATGTACTTTTTTCACATTGGTGGGACGATCAGCCAATCCATTATAGGCGACGCTTCGCTCACACACATACGCATTTAAATTAGTAAGTCATGTCCCTGGGTCTACATTCATGATACATGCACGCACACATACTGTAATTGTTATTCATGACAGTTGAACTTGATGGCCATCCTGCACTGGCTCCATCATCGGCCATCTGTGGCTGGTGCCGGAGACGACCTCCGGTCCCCCGTAAACAGAACACCGGCGCTCGCCCATCGCCGCGGCAACGATGACGGCCCTTCCCGTGCAGCGGCGCCGTCGTTCCGTACTGATGGTGCTGGCGGTGGCCCTAACCCTGGCACTATTACCACATCCTAAGAGCCCGAAAGGTGCCATCTGGGGCCTGCTGGGTCAATATAGGGCCATGATTCAGCTATGACCAAGCTCCAACTTAGATCATGTTGCGAGACCTTGAATTTAGATCAGGTTGAAGGGTCATCTGAGTCATCTGCCATTTTAAATGGAAGGGATTCAAGCAAGATAAGCAAGTATCGCTTGGCAATAACTTCACAACTTGCTACAAGGACAGATAATTAAGAAGATGGTGGCGCTTTCGCAGACACAAGGGGGGCATTCTTGCACTAAATGAATACATGCATGCAATTTTGACTGATTCGCCAGCAGATTCGTTCAGAATCCATGTCGATGCCAATCAATGTTATGCCTCCTTGATATGCTGAATGTCAAGCGCATCAAGCACCAACATGACATGTGGAACACATGTTCCATCTGGAAAACTATCATGTATAGATTCTTGTGTGGGGCCATCATCCGCGCTGTTCAGAACAGGCCCGGCATGTGGGCATTTGATGGCATTTGGATAAACTCGGGTTTTCAGGGTATGTGAATTGGTTACTTCGCCCATGGGAATGCCCGGAATGCCCTACACCAGATGGGCACTGGGACTTTCGAAGGGATGGACTGGACAGATCGATGATACCATCTGGTTATTGAACAGTTCGCCATGGAAAATCACCATTTTATAGCTAGGTAAACCACTTATTCTATGGGCCGTTTGACATGGCTATGTAACAAATAACCAGAGGGCAAATGAATTTTAGATGAATGGATAGATGATGGATGGGTAAATGGATGGGTTGCTTAAATGGACTGAAAGATGGATAGAGGTAGAGAAGTATACATAGATTAATGGATGCGGTATATATATATGTATATATATAATATATATATATATATATTTATAATCAATGGCTGCAAAAGAGCAGATGAATGGATAGATAGATCAATGGCCGCAAAGATATAGAGGATAGAACGATTGGTTTTTCCAGATCCCTAGATGGACAGCTGGAACTTTGGATAGATGGACAGATGGGTCATGATTCGTGGCATTTCGTGGCTATGGATCGGTCGATGGCCAAATTGCCATGGCTTCACCAGGCCCCGAGCAAGCCGAGCAAGCCGAGCAATCCGAAGATTTGCCGCAACATCTTGGCGCGTTCAGGTCACGGCTGATGCGTTTGTGAGATAACACGGAGATCAAGTGGAGATAACAAGTGGACATGATTGGATGATATTGGATGTGTGTATGATATGGTGACCAGTTAGTAACTATACTTTAAACTATGGTGATTCAAACTTCAGCAGCACATCCGGCGATATCAAACCTCTTGATCGGTGGGATCCAGGCAGACACTTGGATCAGGTTCTTTCAAAGAATCATTTGCTTGTAGCATTTTGTAGCATAGCAATCAGAATCATCTAAGATGATAATGAAAAAAAAATAATGAACAAAAACAAAGATAATGAAAAAATAAAATAAACAACAAATAAGATAATGATGAAAAACAATATAATGAAAAAAATAAAGATGATGAAAACAATAAATATAATGAACAAATATAATGAAAACAATAAAGATAATGAAAAAAATAATGAAAAAGATAACGATAATGAAAATGATAAAGATAATGAAAAAACAATAATGCAAACAATGGAACAGTTGGAGACATGGAAATATGAGGTAAATACACTGTAAATACCATCTATATCATCCTGGTGGCACACTTTTCGGCATCTTTTTGGATCGTTTTCTGGGCGGAATTCGAAGCAAGAATCAACTATAGAGACATACAAGAGCGCTGCTGAGAAGCTGCACCGATAGCAGGAAGGGCACGAACTGATGATTGTTGTATATTGTTGTATCGAATAGGGGAGGCAAAAAGATGCCAACATATGCCATGGATCCTGGTTTTCCTCTACGGCCCAGGCGCTTTCTGGCAATGGCACAGGAACCCCACGGCCAGTTCCACTTCGGGGCCGAGGGCACGCCGGGCGCAGTGGAACCGCCACTTCCGGAGGACTTGGAAGAGAGGTTGGCAGAGGCGGAGAATGCCTCGGTGTCTCTGACCTTGCTGGGTGCCGAGGCCGAAGGACATGAGAAGAATTTGAATTGAGGTCATGAAGTTTCACATGGTGTCATTAATCTAAGTATCTTTGATTTCACCACTTAATATCCAGCTTCAATAAATCGGTATATACAGCCTCAATAAGTCAGTATATAATATTATTTAATAATAGTATATATATATACATATAATGTATATTTCATAAATGGAATATAATGATATTCATTTGCCGGTGAAATCCCGGTGGTCCTTGGTGAAAAACTCACTGAGGTCAGATCTTATTGGCCACATCAATTTCGCCCAGGTGCCCAGTATCCCTAGATATGGCATAGTTACCTCCACTTTACTCGAGTTTTTTTCCATGTTTTTCCTGAAGCCAACTTGGAACATGGTTGGTAACCATCATTACACATACATATACAGTATACATTATATATGTATATATATATGCCCCGCTTTCATCCCATTCATTTGGGATAACTCAGTTGCAATCTATGCTTTGATCTTCGAAGTGCCCAGGTTGCATCCCCCACCTTCCCCAGGTTGCATGGGCTTTGTGATGGCCACCTTCTATTTGGTGAATTGGCCGGATGACGACATTCGGCAGATCTCCCTGGAAGTGAAACTCAGCTGTCAGATGGGATGGGAAGAACTCGATTTTTTGGCCTTCGGCCGATTCTTCCGAGACCTGGAGAGTTCGAGAGATCACCTTAGATCTATAATGTGGTTAAGCTCAATGAACGTGATGAACCACAATCTGATCAATGAGATACATTAGATCCATTAGATCCAAGACCATTCTTGCAATGTGGTTAACCAAAATGATCCCATCCAGCAACTACGCCGTGACTGAGTTGCGGCTCCTGCAACCAACCCCAAAAAAGTAGTGGTAAAATTTGGGTGTGATCGATGATGTTTTGCCGGTATGGCTTAGGGTTTACCCCTCAGGTTACTTGGATGTGCATCCCTATTGCTAGTAGTAAATGGTGTGCAACCCATGGGCTAAACATCCCATAGCTGGCACTGAAGAATCCGCATTTCTGAGGCATTGCTTTATAGATAGGTTTTCCCAGGAAAAGATGAGGATGTTTCAACAAACCAGGTTTGGTTACAGACAAAAAACATGTAGAAATCACATGAATTCACCATTTGCCTCAAAATTGTCCCAGGTTACAATCCTATCAGATATTGTATAGTGGGTTGTCACGTGCTACCGTTCTCAACTGACGTACTGAATGTGAATTCCAAAGCACTTCAGATTTGCACTGCACCGAGGATCAACTCTACCATCAGCGTCTTCGGTTCCCTGTTGCTCTTCCACACCTTCGAAGAGTTGCTGGAGCACTACGTTTTGCCGGTTGCACGGCCGCATGCCGGGGTGGCAGCCGGTCCCGAAGTGCGGCCGGGTTTCGGAAGTTTTCTAGCTATGTTGGTTGGATTAAAACGTCTATGGCTGGAGTTTTGCCAAATAAGATGTGTTTGAATCATAATTATTCAGCGGGGGAATTGAGCCTATTTCACCACTCAATTTACATGGGACAGTGGAGAAATTTGCTAAATTCATCTACATTCCTGTATGTATAGAAACACGCATGGAAAAAATCAACAAAGTGCCATACTCAGAGGTGGTTCTTTGACCTTAGGGTGAGCTTCCCCAGCGAATAACAGGGGAATTGGGATAGTTATATTCACCACGAGGTGCTGCTCCATCTAAGTGGCTTTCCAGCGATTTTCTGATGGTCTATATATTATACCCTATATAGTTAGATTAGATGGGTTAACTGATGTTAACAAATAAACTTGTAACAACAGTGTAACTATAGGTTGCAGCACTTGGCAGGGTTACTAGCAACTTATGCTGATCCAGCCATGCGGAGCGGATATGAATTCCTGGTCACTTTTCAGTGTTAGACTAGGATGTTGTTTGGTGTAAAACTGTTTGAGTCCTAAAAATGAATGGGGACAATATATGATATATTATATATGATCCAACTGAACGACGTAGGATGGTATATGAAAACAATTGAAAACACATGGTATGATGCACGTACTGAAATCTAAAGACTTGTTCATTACTTGATTATTTTCACGTTGATACCAGTTTGCAAACCCACGTATCATCTACGGAGGGTATCTCATGGAAAACACATGCTTAAAGGCTTGGCAGGTCCAAACGCACAGCTAGAAGTTCCAGACACACCATTCCCCTGGGGCAGTTGAACTTGTTCTGAGTGGACTACCACCAGGGAACCTAACCTGTCAATGGAAAATCCTATGTTGATCCATATTGATAAATGATGTATGGCGTTTCAAGCATAGATAATTCAGGGTGTTTAGGGATTTGAACAGGACAAGCATCCTCAAAGATCTCTAAGTTGATTTATGAACTAATCATCAAAAAATCTCTCACGGATGATTTCCCCATCTTTATATACGTGGTCCATCCATAAATGGGTTATGTTCATCCATTTTCCACATCTAGATTAGTTTACCCTAGGGTAAAGTTCCCAGTGCTGTTTCAATGTTTTTTTAAAACCTTTCTGTTTCTATTTCAACTATCCAGTGGTGAACAGAGGGAATGGTGAGCTGAGCGGTTTTTTGTATATTCCCTATTTTCATGGGGGGGCCAGTTGGAGATACACATCGAGTTTCCCAACCACATGATAGCTTCTTTTTTTTATCCTCTGGTTATTTAACATTTCCATGGAAAATGGCCCATTTATAGATGGTTTACCTATTAAAAATGGTGATTTTCCATGGATATGTTAAATAATCAGATGGTATTTACATTTGAGAGGATTTCTGACCCCTTTGTAGCAAAACCGTCACCGATGATGGCATTCCCATGGATCCTGGACCAGGAAATGAACCAATGGCAGGAGGCCTCGCGTTTCAGGGCGAGTTTTGGAACGTGGCCATGAGAAAAGACGTGGCCTTGATGTTTTTGGTGAAGGAAAGGAATAACATGTGCAAGCCATGGAGTTTGAATTATCAGAAGCTTCGAGTCAATTATGATGAGTTTTTCTGCTTCAGCCTATCCCCAAAATGCGGCTGGACTCATGCAGTGTTGCTTTCGGATAGGTTGAAACCATCCCGTCCGCCGAGCTGTAACTGAGAATGAATATGGGATGCCTCACCACACGATATATTCCCTGCTAAATCTCAAGTTCTGTTCTTGAATTTGTGTTTTCTAGAATGCCCAATATTAACTACACACATGGAAAAACGCAAGAATCCCCTTCCCCGAAATGTCTTCTCCCAGGCCCACGGGAAAAAGCATGCTGCCAGTCTGACGCCAGGTGATGGTGTCCATGCTGCAGATGCTTCTGTGGTTCGCCCTGCTCCAGTTGGTTTTGGGTTACTATTCGGGCGCATTGGGCCAGAACCAAGTTTCATGGCAGAAGGATCATGGAAATCGAAGGGTTGCGAAGGGTACAAGGTGGTGCTCCATACTGAGCTAAGGTGGTTTTTCACTATATGTTAACAAGAAGTTATGCTGATTATAATTTAACTACAGCTGCAGTATCTGCAGTTCACGGGGTTTGCAAACCAACAAATATCACTGGGGAGCACCACCTTGCATACAAGGGATGAAGGGCAACTCCCTGTTGAATCGATGTCAAAATGCCATGGCCAAACGCATGTGATTTGCATTGGTCAAAATTACGGACTCCCAAACAGTGGTTTAATACGAGACATGAGACATGACTTCTCGTTTCACTATGTTTCACTGATAGCTTGAACTTGTTGATGCCCAAAAAAACGAGCAACATCCCTGATTTTCCCAAAAAGAAGCCCTACATCCCTAAAACATGTTCCCATGATATTCCCACATAGAAACGGTCATGTTCATGGATTTCCCAGCCAGGCCTCATCCTCCCCCAGGCAGTGAGGCTGCGCAGCGACAGTCTGGGTGTGGCGAAGGCCTGTGGATCTCCCAGAACCAAGGCGTGTCTCATGAAGTCTGCGGAGAGACACCTAGGAGTCGCTGGGTCGATGTTACGAACTGTGAGGCCTCAAAAAAAGGTAAATAATATATTATTTATATCTATATTTTCTATATATATTTAATTATATTTAATTATATTTATGTACATATACATATATAAAATGTACAAGTTGCAAAATCTAGGATGGATATAACTGAAGTTTTTCTAAGTCAATCCACTTGGATGATCTTGGATGTGTGATTATATGCTAACTGAAGCAACTTGGGGGCACACTTTGTAATTAATTAGGGATATTTTATGCTTGGACCATTGGCTTTGCCAAGTAATCCCGCCCCCTTATCTTAAATCCCACCCCCTTATGGTCCCCCAAAAAATGAGCAGTTCCAATACCTCGCGGGTATCTAGTGTTGCCCTCTGGCAAACTAACATAGCTGCTATGGAAAATCACAGTTGTTAATGGGAAATCAACTACCAATGGTCATTTTCAATAGCTATGATAAATTACCAGAGGGTATGTTTGAGCACATTTGTTTGCACAGTAACCTTTTGAACGATTGTATTGCAAGCAAAGATCGGGGGGGTTACACAAGAAGGATCTTCTGCAAGAACAAAGATGTAATGCAACCATTGGAAGAATTGATACCCTTTCGGGATAGCAGCTGGGAGGGGGTTTATTCAACGACTATACACCAACTAATATATCTATCTATATATATGTGTATGTATACACCGTTGATATGGCTCATTCACCATGATTAACCAAGATGAAAAGCGATCAGTCAGTTCCAGACCTTTAGTTCCACGGATCCCGGTTTAACGAGACAATTTACAGGACATCATTTTTTCAATGGATGATGGGGGGTCCCCCTATTAATATGGAAACTTCCATATGAGGACCAGAATCAGCCATATATTAATCTAGATATAATTTCATGGTTCCCAAATATGGTTTCCAGTGGATTTGGAAAAACTGTTCCCTGAAACCAAGCCATGGAACAATCCCTTCTCACAAAATCGAGGTGATCCAATTCGATCTAATTCATCCCGCTGATTTTGCCAAAAAGAAGATCCTTCTCGAAACTTTTTCCCGGCCACTTTTTCGCCACCTTAAGGTGATCAAGATGAACACCGAAGCTTGGGGCATCTTGTTAGGCCACGCGACCGGCTTTGCCGCTACGAAGGCCTGTTCGCAGCTTCAACAGGCTGTGCCCAGGAACTTCTTTTGCGTTGCTCTGATGCCCTTGGTGTCCTTCGGGTGACTTGGCGCATGACGTGAGGAGAAACGGTGGATTTTATGGGTCTGAATTTATGGAGTTGCATCCCTGCTAACAGGATCGGATATAATATACATATATATATAATTTAAAACCAATACTAACGTCTACTAACAACATCTGGATACACAATAGAATTCATAAATTATTAATAATAAGTATATATATATAGTAAACATGTTACGTGGTGTTACGTGGGATGGAAATGAGTTGTGATAGTTTCAAAAGGGACCACGATGATCAATCCGGAGATTTTATGGGATGCACGTGGATGCACTATGTCAGGCAAACCCATCCATGGTTCAATCCACCATTTGCATCTGTGAACGGGGAACCGCAGAGCTGGTTGGTATGATTACCAAAGAAATTATGTGCCATGATGATCTGCACCCGCAAATATATAATAGTCTGCAAATATTATCAAGCGGGGTCGAAACCACCAATTTGATTCAATCAGAAACAATCTTCGGAGTGACCAAGCTAGACACGCGACAATCCCAACGGTCGTCTCCTCTTTTGGAAGTCCGCTTTGGATACAACATCAAAGACTTCGAACTTGGTGAAAAGACATAGATAGCCTCTGGTAATGCAACATGGTGTGTTGTAACCCCCCATTTAGTTCATAATTTTCCATGATTTTCCCATTGAGACACCTTTCAGAGTGGATTTTTAAAGACTTTTAAAGCCATGTTTGCTTGCAGAGGCTCCTCTCAGTTCTCTGATTTGAATCAGGGCTATGCTATAAAGATATAAAGATCCCCCCACCTGGGCTGAGGATCATCATTCTGGTCTACCGTGCCACAGAGTTCTTGCGCTACAAGATCACGATGCGGGATGGCCAGGATTCGGAAGATGACCATTCATGGCGGAAAGGGGCCACGTTTCCAAGGTTTGTCTAGCAGTCTAGCCGATGTCTAGCCGCTAGTCCTAAAAATGATACGTTTTGGAATATTGACCTCTGGTAAACATACAACAAGCCTATGGAAAATCACCATTTTTAATGGGAAAACTCACTATAAATGGCCATGTTCAATAGCTATGTTGGTTTACCAGAGGGTACCTTTTTGATCTTTTTTGAGATGTCCTGGATGATTTTCATTGAGTTTCCAATTGTAACTACAATGGCATTTGCCATTGCCATGGTTGATTTCCAAGGGAACACCGGTTTTTGGGGCCGGTTGGCCATTCAGCCGGATGCCAGCGCAGTCAAGTCCAAGTGGGTCATCGTCATTGATCCATATGTTTTTCCATCATTTTTCCCATCATTTCCACATGTTTTCCATGATAAATGGCTGTTGATTGGGGGTAAATCTATGGTAAATCCCCCAATTTAACCGCAGGAGGACGAATTCGAAGAACTTTGGCGCGAGCGCACGGCGGAGACTGAAGATGAGGTGATTGCTCTGGCTGTGTCCTTCTCCATCGCACAGATGCTCCACGGGCAGAAAACCACCGGTACCCACCAGAAAAAAGTGATGCTGAAAACATCTACTACAGATGCACAGACACAGAATCTTTCATTATACGGTAATTAATTAAACCGTAGATATGATACATATTCATATTTTTACATGTATATATATATATAGATAATAGATATGTATTTAAATATTGAGATGCCGGTATAGATATAGACATATAGATATATAGTTATATGTATATATATATGTGTGTGTATGCATGCATAGAATACTGCTACATAGTATACATTTAATTACGCATATTTACAAATACATGAGGGATCTTGGATCATCCTACGAAAAGCTGGTAGATGGCCGCCCTTGTTAAGAAGTCTGTCAAGTGAATGGATTGATTAAAGGTGGCATCAAAGGTTTTCGGTAGATATTCCTGGAACAAACAAGGCGATGTCTCATTCTTCCATGGGCTACAGTCAAACGTAGTTACCCTCTGGCAATCTAACCCATCTAACCTGGCCTCACGGAAAACTTCTACTTCCAGATGGCCTTTTTCAGCTGGTCACATGTGTTTCACCCGAGGACGTCAACTACTCGGGAAGTGGGAAAGTCCTTCAGTGGATGGTCAGCAAAAACACGCTGTCCTTCTCATATTCTCGTGCACCAAACCCCCGGTATCTCCCATTGTAATCCCCTTATATCCCCACAATACTCGCATATACTAGCATGTTAGTTGGTGAAATCACCCAAATAATCCCATTACACCCCCCCAAGCAACGCAATCCCATTATAATCCCATTACAGCCCCCAAAAAAATCCTTGCATCCCATGGGTTACTTGCTGCGAACCCGTTGAATCCATTTCAGGTTTCAAAGCAAAATAGATGGCCGTAAACATCATCCTTGACTACCCTTTAACTTTGGTGCTCCGTCATGGAACAGTTTGCGAACTGGACAGTCGCCATGTTAAACAGTTACTTCATCGAACTAAATGGGCTTTATACCAGTTTGCAAAGTGGTAGTCATTGCGAGGTAAATTCTATTCCTATTCCCCAAGGTTGTTAGTCGAATCCCCCTTAATCTAGCAGATGATTATGGTGTCATCCGCCCATGTTTGTTGGTTAAATTCTATTGGATCCAATTCAACCCTATGGATCCAAACACTGTCTAAGAAGGTACTTAGCCCCCCAAATCATACCCCAAACACTTCCTAAGAAAATACTTGGATCCATAGGGCAATGCCATTCCATCCAATTAGAGTTCATCAAATCCAATTCAACCCCTTTTTAATTCCCTTTAACTTTCTTGAAATCCCACTTATTTCGCCATCCCGTCCCCACAGCTACACAGCTCCGTTTCGTTGGTCGCAACCAACCAGGTTGCGCTTCGCCGTCTCTGGGCACCTGCCAGATGCGCTGGGAGAAGATCCGGAGGGCTTCAACTTGCACTCCAATTGGTCTTGCGCCTTGGAAGATCATGGGAAGACGATGGCTTGGGGCTTGGGACGACGGGGATGAGGCTGATATGATGGCTAGGTTGGGTTGGGACGGGTGATTTCACCAAGAATTATGCTGATATGATGGGATGAGAATGGGAGAGGCTGGAGATGATGGGTGTCATGGCTCTTATCCAAGAAATACAGGTTCGGATTCGTGTTTCTGAGCATGTTTTTATCCAGCCAGTATGTTTTCATTGAAATAGCCGTCAAAAGAAATAACTGATTTCATTGAACCATATTTCACCGATGAATGCGACCCGCACGAATTAAAAGACGACTTAGTGCATTGTTTAACTAGCATAATATAGCACGTTTCAAACAACAGTCCTGGAAAATTGATATGTTTTTTTTGGTATAGCTCAATGTAGTTTATTTATCATTGGGGTGGTGTAACATATGCAGACAACACAACAGGCATCACATTTATCAAATGATATTTGTTTAAGCAAAGTGCCATGATAAAGCCATGGCTTGAGGAGGTGTATATATATATATGGCCTGAATCATGGCGATGAACACTACATGTAAGATTATATATATATATATCATCAGTTAATGAGTGCGTGAATATCAAGATACACAACCTACTCATTGGTTTTCTCTCAAAACATAGTCACTTACTGGTTGGTGGTTTGGCACATGAATTTTATTTTTCCAGCTATTACTTTTCCATCTATTTGGAATGTCATAATCCCAACTGACTTTCATATTTTTTCAGATGGGTAGGTATACCACCAGCCAGCCATATATATATATATATGTGTTGCTGTGCTGTTCATATGTATGTTGGACAATCACCATATTTAATAGCTAAACCATCTATTTCGATTAGGGCCATCTATACCATGGCTCTGCAACAAATTACCAGAGGGTTACCAGAGGGTTACCAGAGGGGGGTTACCAGAGGGTTACCAGAGGGTTACCAAAGAGTTACCAGAGGGTTACCAGAGGGTTACCAGAGGGTTACCAGAGGGTAAACGTGAAAAGAATTTGCCCAGGATGACTCAAAATCCCTTGGACCGGCCCTGCTTGGCCCAGGTGCGTTGTTGCTCCTGGTGGGCTTGGTGCCCGGTGTTGCCGATGTGGTGTCCTGACCACGGGATCCACGGGATCCACGGGGATCCACGGGATCCACGGGATCCACGGGATCCACGGGATCCACGGGATGTCGGAGGATTCGCAAGTCTATATAGAGTTGGGATGGGTTATAACATGTTATAGCAAAGAAGTATTATAGTAATAACCGTAACCAAGATGAAACATGAAATCAGCTATAATATGTAGTGAAATCAGCTATAATATTTAGTGAAATATACAAAGAATATATCGCAGTCAGCTATTATATTTGGTGAAAGATGAAAGGTGAACAAATATCGGGCAACATGAGAAACGGCGACGCCTTCCTCCATTGCCATGTCTGTGAGTGGTGTTGTTTGTGCGTTGTTGATTTTGAACCTGTATAATGCTTGGACGGAACTTTGCAGTGATGATAAACATGAACTGCGACAGCCATACGATGCGAACGTTCTCAGGGGGGTTGACCCAGAAGATCCAGATATATCTTGGAACCTGTCGCTGGCCCTCAGATGGTCAACTGCCAAATCTCAGTTGGACTCCATGCTGGTATCCCTTGGGTTGTCCATTCTAAGGTTGCCAGTCACCGGGTTATCAGAGTTCAGGCTTGCGTTCAGCAGTAAGCTTAACATAGCTTAACTATCCATTCTTCGTGTGGCTGGGGCGTGATCATCCACTGATTGGTTCAATCCCACTCCACCATCTCCCAATGTGATTTGCTCATTTCCATCGCGCGCAATTTTACACAAACTGTCTAATAATGATAAATTGACCAAACAAATCATTCAACAAATGTAAAAGGCTATCAACGAATGATAGGTTATCAACAAATGATTGGTTAATTGGTGAAGAAGAAATGATTCAACAAAAGATACATTCAACAATTGGTTAACTGGTTATCTTCCAGACCCTAAGGTGCGCGTCCTCAGCACCCGCACGGCAAAGACGTTTGTGAGGATCGTCAGTGGCGAAGGCCACGCAGAAAATGGTGATTTAGCCATTGGAAGATGGGAAAAGTCATGGGGATATAATGGGTGAAGCAATGGTGATTTTTGCTGCTGGTTTCAAAACTTTTGTCCAGCTTGGAAATAGGATCCCAACTGACCCTATCATGTTTTTGGGATGGGTTGAAGCCACCAACCAGCAAAATTGATCAAAATTGTGCCTTTCCAATTTAGCAGGTAAACATCTTTGTTTGCAGGTTGGTTAAGATTGGCAATTACGTTTGGCCATTCAAATTTCAGGATTTGTTTTTTAATGTGGAGATTGTGTCTTTTGATGGCAGCCCAATGCAAGCCATGCAAGCCGTAACTTGTGGACGCCCTAGCGCTGGTCTCCATGGACGCAACCTGATGTGACCCCTATCTTGCCACTTGCAGTTGCGGGTTAATTTCAACATCACGCATCCCCAAAAATGGGCACACAATCCATCCTCCCAATGTGAAACCCCCTAGAAACCTGAGTTTAGTACTGGATTTATTCATGACTTGGGGTCCCATCGGGGTGGTATCGCAATAGTAGGGGGAATGGGGGAAAGGATTAGAAACATCTCTCTAGCCTAACTAGGAGTTCTGGTCCTAGTGCAGTCAAGTCAACTCCTACAGTCTGCCAGTAGCTGTTCAATTTCTGGTTGGTGGTTTGGAACATGAATTTTATTTTTCCATATTTTGGGAATGTCATCATCCCAACTGACGAACTCATATTTTTCAGAGGCGTAGGTCAACCACCAACCAGATTTTCTTGTGGCTCCAGCAGTGCCACCTCGAAGCGCCAGGTGAGGAGGAAGTAGTGCGAAGCAGCAATTGGTGCGAGGGAGACTTGGCGAGTAGGGACGAGGTGAACATGGATGGGACTAGGGACCCCCCTACGGTGAAGTTCTCGTTTCTCGGAAAAAAAGGAACCATGGTGTCCTGCACTGTTTTTCAGGAAGCAATGCTTGGCAACGATATGCCCATAGATAACCAAGGGCTGTTTGAAGGGTAAGAAAACATCTGAAAACCATGGTTTCCTGCTTAGCCTTAAATCAATCCTTTGCTCAAATCACAGGTCAGGGAACTCTTGAGGATTGTGCCATTTTCACTCCAACAAAAATATACTGTACAAAAATGCGATGCTCGAATTCATGGCAATTTCCTTGGTTTTAAAACAACAGTGGATTTCAGTGGCAAAACCCAGTGGGTAACTCAAAAAGAAAACCTGTGTAGCTGAGATCCCGGAACTGGGTGAAGCAACTCGGCAATGGAGTCCCGATTTACTTCGGACGCCATAATCCGTTCGAAGGGGTTATTTCGCCCGGAAATGCAACGGATGTTTACATCTATTATAGAAATACAGATATTATATAGCCATTATATATATATATATACCCTAAGGCTCTAGGGTATGTCACTAGGAGAGGCCAGCCCCTGCTGAGCACGTACCATACAGTTGATACCTGCTGAGGAGGGGGCATGGTATGTCATGGGCTGTAGGAACTATCGGGACGA
>Ga0126342_10008305_pt1 | contig 18591 bp, 15 predicted proteins | sample Cyp1metagenome_FD_92528 | JGI IMG/M metagenome (GOLD analysis project Ga0126342, IMG submission 92528) | Coral microbial communities from Lord Howe Island, Old Settlement Bay, Australia - Cyphastrea 1 metagenome | ecosystem: Host-associated > Invertebrates > Cnidaria > Coral ...
ATGGATCCAGGTTCAACCCGTAAGCTCCGAGTGAAATTTACGACGAATTTCACATGGTAGCTATAGATGCCATATGATGCCATGGCCCATTGATTTTGATGACTTAGATGTGTATATATATACCCTGAGCTTCTTCGACTGTTTATTAAACAGCCTTGCCAGAACGACTGTTTCTTGCAAAATGACGACTGTTATTTGCATCCCCTCATCTTGCGCCTCAGGCCTCTCCCTTAAGGGGTGTTGGCTGGAAGAAGCAGCCATGGATGATGGCAATGGAATCATTTCAGCATGAAAATTATACAATTTTGATCAGAGAGAACAGTAAGCCCAATGAATCTTTTGGGATCCACAAAGGTCATCCCCAAGAGTATCCAGGAATCGTAGGAAACACATTAATAATCAAGATTACCGTCTTTTTTTAGCGCCAGGGAAAACTATGGGCCCTAAATCCAAAGTTTCTTTGCAGCCAGCGTCTATTTGCTGGAGCCATGTGGACAGCTTGGGCTAAATCCCTTATGGACAAGGAGATTTGGAGTCCAGGTGCCACCCACCCCGCCCTGCCGCAGCGTGCAGAGCACTGTATCTTTGGGGAATCCCAAAAAAATGACACCCCATGAGACATGAATGGGTTGACTTTGGAACTTGCAACTTTCCGAAATGCATTCACCACCCAGTTACCTCTTAAGCTGATGTTGCATAGGCTCAAGCCAGTTCACTCTACTACCTGAAGGGGTGGATTATTTCTCAAGGTGGCCACTGGTTGCATAGGTTTTCTCAAAAAAAAACCTGGGAATGGTGTCAGCAGCATGCTTTTTTTTCCACTTGGCACACAGTGCGTATAGAGCAATGGCTGCCCGACCTGCAAAGAGTTTGATCAATCAAAGATGCCGACCAGATGTCATGCATCTTCTGAAGGTGTGCATGTGGGCAAGTGGTTAGGCTATGTTAGGGTGTCTTTTGCAGGGACATGGGATTTGGTGGTTATTATGATGATATAAATCATGATGAGGATGAGACTGGTAGTTCAATCATTTACTGAATTTTCATGAGCACAATATCTGTGATGGCCGGGTTGTCAGCACCATGAGTCATGACAGGAGTTTTACTTGGAGATCCTGACGCCGACCTACATCCGTGAAAGGCGCAAGGAGCTTCGGGAAAATCACAGGTTGTCAGAAAGGGACCCTAGAGTTTCTTGGATAAACATGTGTAACAAAGAAACATTTTGGAATAGGGTTTTTGAACTATGCATCAGTCAGACCAAACCACTTGATTCTTTTATGCCCATGTTTGTCTTATTCACAACGCAGCTCAGGCTTGCAAGTTCTCTCTCGTGGACATCGCGTCAGGACAAGTGGGTGAACATGAGGCAAGATCTATTTCTGGAGAAAAAAGAACTTTGCACTGCATTCTAGACCAGCAAAACTAAACACAAAGTATGTCAATCTTGGTGGTCTATTACAAAGTATTCCGGGTTGAGACAATGTCACATCACATGTCAGGCCGTCCGTGGATGCAACTATGAGTTCCTGGCTAGCTATTTGGCAACTTTTGTGGGAGAGTTTTCATCCCTTCCTCGAAAGACAGAGGTGGAGGACAGCCATGTGATATTATAATTACGTTGGAAACAGACCTAATTGGAACACAAAACCTTCATAGTTGCTAGTTATTTCAGGCAAATTATCCCTTGGTGTCTCCCATTCCTCTGCCTGTCCAGGAGACTTTGACAGAACTCTCGCAGAAATTGCAGTTGAACAAGTGTTTTCGTCATCGTCATGAGCATGAGGCCATGCCACAATCAATCAATTTTGAATAGTGAAAATAGTATTGTGGGTTGATCAGGCCCCTTTCCATTTTCTGCGTTTGCCAATGCCAAAACATGCAAAAACAACGTCCCTGTAATTACCACGGTCCAGCTCCCACCCAATCCTCTTGGTTTGTGGCACCGAGAGGCATGGAGTCTTGTCGAAGGGGGCCAGCACAGGGCTCTTGCAGCCTATGTGATGCAACGGTTCCAGCGGAACAAAGGAGTGAGGCAGGGTGACAAACAGGAACATAGTCCCGACTCAGAGCAGCACATTCATTTCCATGATATTTTTGTTCACATTTTTTCAACACCACCATGTGTTAAGCACATTTTTGGCGCAGGGGAAGCAAAAGTACCAAAATGCAAGAACTCAAAACCATTGTCAGACAGAAGCTGCAGGACTGCTCCCAAATGCTCACATTATTCAACATAATTACATGGGTTTTCTTCTGGATAATTGTGGGGCCGTTTTTGTTTCAACTTGTGGGAGCCAACATATATATCATGCAAGGACACTGGTACACTCCGAGACGATGGTTGCAAGATTCCCAGTCGTGGCCCTAAGGCTTCAAAGTCGAAGGCTCGATTCACTTAGTTTTGGTCCAAGTAGCCAGTTCATAGTCACAGTTCTCCAAGCTGAGCACCCAAAGTTTTGGGCCGCCCGCACCTCCAATGCAGGAAAGTCTTGTTTCCAGATCAAGCTCATCTGTCACAGAGTTGGAGGTGGACGTGCATCAGGTTTCTGATGCTGAGAATGATGATGACGATGATGGTGAGCCTAGGATATGATTAAATGGAAAATGTTGACACTCACTATAATTGGGATGTTATATTAATTATCTTATACTGCTTGTGTCAGGATGCGGCTATGCTGTATGCATACGATTCTAGTTGCCATCCCAGGAAGACTCACCCATTCCAGTCGAACTTCATGGTGGCCCTTTGGACGACATGACGGACAAGGTGAGAACTATCACAAGTTGCATGGGTGTTGTGCAGTGGCCTTGGATCCATCCTCTTCGCAACTGGGGTCAGACCATTATTAATTGCTACTGGGTAGTTTCACAAATTTTGAATATGTTATGTAACAAACCATATACGATCCATCTTAGTTGCATAGGACGCAGACTCTGATGACGACGCTGACCCGTCTGATGAGAAGGTTGGAGCTGGGGATCACACAATTGCCTAGAACCCAAATAGATAGAACTACAGTGTCGAGCTCGTATATTTGGATCAAATTTAAATTGGTACGTAATATACATCAAACGTCTTTCTGTGAAAAACACCTGTGTCCAACCGCGTTAGCTGTGGCAGGACCGGAAGCCATTGACTGCCAACCTGGCAGATCAAGATGCCGAACTGGAACGTCAAGCTGAGGCGATGTGCCTGGAGCTTGGCAAGGAAAAGATGAATTCTGATGTTCTGCAGGCGAATAGGGGTACCAGCACTTTTTTGACGCGTGTAAGTTTCATGTGAATCCATTGATAAAATCTGGGACCACCCAACATCGATTCCCACATGCTAGGCGCAAAGGGTGATGAGAAGCGCTGTCAAAAAAAGAAAACTTGAGGACGCTGATGGTGGGGAAGAGGAGGGAGTTGAGGATATTGATCGTGAATATAAGGATGAAGAAAGTGGTGAGGAGAAACCCACAAGTGGCCGCGGACGTGGCAGGGGCCGTGGGAAAGGGAAAGGGCGTGGCAGGGGCCGTGGGAAGGGGAAGGGGCGTGGAAAAGGGGGTGGCCAAAAGCCTGATGTTGAGACCCAAACAGGTAGGAGTGCTTCCCCGCCAAAAGGTCGAGAAGAACCGCAGGTGCCACCAGAAACATGCCGTCCCAAGAAAGCAATCAAGAAAGAGCCCAAGACAGAAAAAGTAAAGCAACCCAAGGCAGTGCCCAAGGCAACGAAACCAGAACTCCCTGACGGTTCGCCAGAGGCCGGCTGGGATTCCATGTCAGTGGTCTTGGTTACTTACCAACACATATCGAATCACATGGTTGTCATGCATAATTCCAGCATTTCATATGAAAAGATATGTGTAAACTGTGATTTCAAACCTGACTAGTTTTAAGTGTGCCTAAGTAAGCCATGATGTGCCAGCACTGTCCAATGGCACCCATGTCATGTGAAGCCACAGTGTTAACGTTCCCTGAAATCTTGAAACATGAACTGCATGCATGCAGGTTCAGAACTTCATGCGGCTCGTGAACGTTGCAAACAGCTGTGAGCACCTTGAGGCAACTTTGCCATCGTTTCCCTTGCAGAAAAAGTCTTCACCTCAGCTTGCCAAAAATATGCGCACTATTTGGGAAGGAAGATCAAAGGTATTTTGTTTGTCATGATCTCTGAATCATATATTTTTTACATATATTAGCCAATGGACCGAACAACATCTGACACAACATCATCTTTAACATCAAATTGTCGATGCGATGGGGAAAATAAGGTCCTTCACTGTGAGGGCCCCTTCTACTGCGGTGTCCGGTGAGCCATCAGCCATCGGTGTGCTGTACGGAGCTCAAACTATGATGTCACATTAAATTCAGAAAAAACGCTAGATTTCCCACACCAGCGAGTACCTGGTAGCTTTAGAAGATTACTATTTCTTTAAACGGAAGAGAGATGGATTTGGGAATGATTTATAAAGACAAAGTCAATATCAGGTTTCATGTGAACCAGCACGAAGTTTCACCGCACTGGTTTTAATCTCAATACGCTTGGACATTCAGGTTGACAACTGCGGGATTCTATGTGTACAACGCCTCAAAGCATACACTGCGACAGATTGAGCAGTATCATGGTGTGAAGGCGTGATACGTCATGGGTGTGGCATGACGTGGCACTGTATGACAAGAATTTAAAATGATATTTTAGTTTTGGCATCTATGCTACAATGATCAAATCCAATTCCGGTGAGCTTACTTCTGTGTGCCGCAGTTGACGATCAACAAGAAGAATCCTCCGGGGTGTTCCATTTATTGGAACACCCATTATGGCCCTCACAAGTCGTCCGGAGCCCCCCAGGTTTCAAATTGTTCGGTGATGCATTTCTTTGGTGGAAACCAGCAAAAAAAACATAATGAATATTCATGATTGGATTATTTATATTATCATGATGTAATTCAAAAAACATAAAATTGTTTCCACAACCCCCTTCGCCATTACATCCACTCTCAGACACGTACTGTATAAATTTCCAAGATCCAGCTGAACGTGCTCGGGTGAGGTGGAGCCTGGCGAAGCTCATGGCCCGCTGGGAACATGTAGGGGCCGAGCCATGGGCATTGGGTTCTGGAAATGAATGTAATGACCTCAATGATGATGAGGATCCCAAAGATGTGGACTAGGTAGAGTATAAAATTTTTGATCCGTTACATTTTGGATGCCAACAATGGCATGGGTTTCATGGCAAGCGTCGCTGGGGACCAGCTTAGCGATGCCAGTGTCACTTTTTGGGGAATATCCTCGTGCATTTGATGCCACCAGGGATTCTTTGAACTTCGGGGATTTGGGGCCTTGGTCAAAAAGTTCCAGCTACATTTGCTGCAAAATGCATTGTGCAATTATCAATCATATCGTGGCTTGCATGGAATATCATATTATGCGTGTGCAGGATGCTGCATGTAATATGCAATTGAATCCATTCACGATGACATTAAATGCCTCATGTAGTATAGCATGCTGTTCCTGTCCCTGTCTCTCAAGTTTGGTTCAGGTGGTCAGAACCTTGGAAAAAGAAACCAGGTGTATCAGGAAACATGGTGGGTAAGTCGGGTGAGCCATGGAACCGATCTGCCATCGCCCTCACAAAGAAGCAGTCACTGTTTCTGATGGCTTGTGGCTTCCCTGTGGTTATGCTACTGGACTGGCTTAGTGAAATATTGGGCATCAGAAAGTATATCACACAACAAGAACATCAGGAATTGAGCCCTGTGAATTCCCTCTCAGGCTGCATTTGATTGACTATACGTGCCAGATTAGCCCGGAGGGGTGCAGAGCCCGGGCCCGACCCTCAGAAGGAGGATTAGGTGATAAGTGATACGATAAGTATCTTGAAAGCCGGGTTGGCACTTTTTCCCTGTTATGGACCTTTTTTGGTGGTGTTATACCCACAGATTTGAACAGGTTTCTCCAATTTCCCATGTGGCCAGCTTCCCTAGGACTTGGACGCCATAGATTTCTTTAGCGGTGAAGGCAGCATATACCATGCTTATGGTCAGGTGCCCAGATGAAGACTGCATACAACCGCCCTTGCATCAAGTATTTGGAATATATATTCTTCAAAACCCAAACTTAAATAATTGTCTTGAAAGAGGTTTTAAAATAATTAATGGTGGTTCCCAACCCCTTTTCGTGACCCTGTGATTTTTTTCGAAAAATCCCAGGGTCATTTGGAGGTGATTTATCACTATTTGTTTCCTTTTGTGTGTGGTTTGGTTTCTTTCCAACCCGGCCGGCCTTTATGTGAGGCCAGAGCGGACTGGAAGTGACACAGCCTCAGATGTTTGCGCGATCAGTTGTGCCAGCCCCTTTCTTTGAAGATTTTCCCACAATCAAAAAGGTCATGCGAAAGAAGAAGGGTGGTCGTGAGGAACCCACCTTACTTTAGTTTCAATCGTAATGCAGACCAATACCTTTGCCAAAAAAAACAAAAACACTGAGGAAATATTACGAGATCTTGAAGAACGGAGTGAAACATGACATGAACTCGGTGTGGGGTCCCCCAGTGGATCCTATCGTGCTGTGGAGAAATGTCACATTGTCTAAACCTCGCTGTTATCAAACGTCATTACAAAAGGTATGACCAATACTGATATCACTAGAGAATTTCACCAGAAAATTTCAAGGATATGAGGCAAAATTAAAATCGATTATGATGGCCATTCTGTCTTTCCCAACCACTTTTCTTAAGCCAGTTGACATGACAGCTATGGATCAAACCAATTCAATATTGTGTGACTCTGCCAGGGCTGGCCTGTGCCAAGCAGTGCAGTATGTGCTCCGTGGGAAGCCTTCAGCATTGGTCTTTGGTGGACCTCCTTGCTCAAGTTTCATTTGGTTGAATTCTGCTACTAGCAAGAGAAGCAAAAAGGCCCCATTTGGTGACACGTCTCGCAGTTATGTCAACTTGGCCAACCAGTTTCTAGATATCGATCACTTGTAAGTCGTTTTTATTGCACAAATTGCAATTTCAGAACCAGAAGCCCCCTATATTGTGATGGGGTTGCGGGCTTTTGCTGTGCATGTTTCGTTTTTTTCTAAGTGTTTTTGAGTTCCCTCTGTTTGCTGTATTTTGATGGGGCTGAGGCTGACATGTCGATGGGCACTTTTGCTCATTCTGTGTATGGCCCGGCAGCTGTTCCACATAACAGAACAGCCGGTTTCCTCGGTGATGAAGCATTTGCCTTACATTAAGTTTGTCATCCGAGTCGTCAAGAAGTTTGGCTTGTCCTGGTTTGACACTTTTCTGTTCCTTGGTTGTGGAGTTTTCCTTGGTACTAGTAACGAAAGGTCATGATTTTGTATAAAATTGGATGCATAGTTGCCGCGAAACAGCGTCAATAATTTCGTTCTTGTGGACTGATCAGGTACATGGGAGCACATGGCGCCATGACCATGAAGCCCACACAGTTATGGGGAACTGCGTGCTGCCCTCATCTTTGATCAGAATTGTACTGCTATGCGCCCTTTTTGTGCTAATATAACTATGGTATCGAATAGTATTTATGGGGCAATGGCCGACAATTGTTTTTCAAAGTGTGGTTTTTGTACTGCATATATTGTATCATCATAATACTTGATGAATAGAAACAAACATCTCTCAGCAAACCCAACATGCCTGATAGAATTCATGTGATAGATATAACCAAGGCCATTTGCATCGAAGCTTCGACGGCAAATGACAAAGGCTATGAGGGCACGAATTGCCAAAACAGCCAAACAGGTAACCATGGTGAAGAAACGTATGAAGAATGGCAAAACCAGTGTGTGTGCTGCCCAGTGTGTATGCTCAACCACTGAACTGCTTTCAACACAGAAAATTGTGCCATGGATGTCAACACATGTCAAAACCAGACCCACCATATTATGTGTATTCATTCAACTTGGGCCCAGGTCTGGTGGACCATTTTTGAAAAAGTCATCAGCTTACCCAAAGAGGTTTGGAACGAATGTGTGCAAGTATCACCAACGCTTTGTTAAGGAGTCTGTGTGGTGGGAATGGGTTGGATGGAGGCTGTACAAAAATAAACCAAAATTTTATTAGATATTATATATTAAACATTACACGTGATCAGATGTTTTTGCTTATCGGTCGGTCCCCCAATTCAAATAGAAGTCCCCTCTTTTCGTCCTGGCCCAGGAGAACCCATGCCGACGAGCAACTCCTGACTTTGATCCAAACGCTGGGGTCCTCAGATGAGTCAGCTCAGGCTGCAATGAGACTGTAAAAAGATCAGAAAATAATCGCTGCTGATCCCCACCAAACCACCTATGATGGGGTTCATGTGCATTTTGATTGGATAAACCTTTAAGATTGTATTCTAGATCTAGTTGACCAATGTTGACCAAACTGCACAATTGAATGGATTGATTAGTTGGCAAGCTCAAAAAGTCAAGTCGATAACCCTAGCTCAAAAAGTTTCAAAATCCCATCACATCGTATCACATCCACCATTTTTAGCAAACTGTAGCACTTGTGCTCAGGTGTCTTTCAAGGCTCCATTGAACTGGAAGCATGCGGGATTGGACAGCGTCAGGCTGTTTCTGAAGGAGGAAATTGCCCGAGGCAATTACAAACCCATCATTGAAGGTGGGCTTTAAATTACAGACCACTCCAATTTTTGGTGGCCAGGTTAGATCTTGTACACCCAGGATCAACCGAGTTGCAATTTGTAATTGGTAGCTTTTCTTTGGCCTAGCCCAATGTGACCACATCATTCCCTGCTTTTGGTGTGGTGGTGCATGGCCGATATGTTATACATGCAGGCCACTGCAGGCCGGTAGAGCGAACTTGGGGCTGATAGTTCGAAAACAATCACGATGGATTGCGATTGCAAGATTTTTGGGGAAATTTGATGATTCCATGGGACTATGGGCAAAACCATAGACAACCCATAGACAAACCATAGACAAACCATAGACAAACCATAGACTGAAAACCATAGACTGAAAACCATAGACAAACCATAGACAAATCATAGACAGGGAACCACGGACAAACCATAGACAAACCATTGACAAACCATTGACAAATCACGGACAAACCATAGACAAATCAGGAATTTAGGGTGATGTTTGCTGAATTATTTCACAGTTTTTTGGGTGCCAAACCACCAGAAATTAAAATTCACTAGGATCAAGAGCAACCGTAGACAAACCGTAGACAACCCGTAGAACGCCCGTTTTCTGCCGTAGAACGACCATTTATCACCATAGAACGCTCGTTTTTTGCCGTGGAACGGGACCCCTCAAAAATGACCAAAAATTGACCAGCTACGTTGTTGCTGCCATTTGGAGCCCGCACGACCAGGTTGATGCAGGCATGTCAATGATTTTATCATGTTTCATTTTGGGCCCCGAATGTCTCATTTGGGAACCGGGAGTGTTATTTCCATCCTGTCGCCAACAATAATCCATAATCATAAAAATTATATATAATATAATTATTTTCAACCAATTCAGGGTGGTGAGGGCCGTGTGCCGCCGACCCAGCCCACAGCCGCCATGGCTTCCAAATTTTTGGAAGCTGCCAAGCTTCGAAGGGCAAGGGCTTGTGCACAGTTGCCAGCATCGGACAGCCAGCTGACAGAACCTGATGAATCGGAAACCGTCAGGATTGGGTTAGTGGGGGATGATGCTATCAAGCCACAGGGTTTTTAAATGTTTGATGAACCAAATATATACAGGATATATTATTGTTATGTTAATTTAAAAACTATAATATCATATAATACCCACATGCACATGCAGAGCCAGATCGATAATATTAAGGAAAAAAATATTAGTAGCAGATATGATCGATCCATATAATAATGACATGAATGATCATCATATTTGTAATATCGATATCGTCGATTAGTTACTGTCCCTGTTGCAAGGAGCAACCAGAAACATGTTGAAGATGAAGATAAGCCGACTCCATCTACAAACGGTGAAGGTAGCTTGGGGTGATGAGAATTGGGAGCTCCACCAGCCCACCAACACATGCATGCACACACACACACACCAACCGAGCAACATCACCGGTGGAAATGGTTTTTGGATTACAATGTTTTTGCTTTTAGCAAAATTAACGACTAACCCCAACCCCGAAATCTCATATCCATTGTGCAGGTGCAAAACTGCCCCGGAAGCGTTCCAAGACGGCATTCGAAGTTAATCAGCATGAGTTGGTCACCCCAAAAAGGAAGCTTTCCTTTGGAAGTGAGAAGGAAAACAATGTGCAACCAGCCAGCACTACTCCCCATACTCACCCAGACCGAAAGAAGGCCCAGACAAAAGAAAGCAAACTAGACAAGTTTGCATTGAAAGGTGATGCTCAAAAACCACATTTTGAGTTGGCGTCCGAGATCACAGCCTCGGACTGGAAGACCCCCAGTCAGGAGGCCTGTGAAGAAACCGCAAAGCTAGTGAGAAGACGAAGCAAAGGCCATGAAGAATGGAAGGAAGGAGATGCGCTTGAAGTTGTCGTCAAAACCGATGCAACTCCAAAGGAACGCATTTCAAGGGATCGTTCTGCTACTCAAGACTATCTAGATCCTGATGAGCAATGGAAGCTGGAAAAGTGGAGGATGAAAAATGGAGTTCCAGAAGAGGAGAATTCGGGGAAAAAGAAAAAAAGGCAAAAAGCAAAGAAGACCTTGGGGTGGAGAACAACGAAACAAAGTCAAAGCAGCGAAAGATTTCCAAGGAAAGCAACAGAAGCCAGGAAGAAGAGGAGGAGGACGAAGAAGAGGAGGGCAAGTACTCGGCTTCAAGCGCTGGCCCAAAGGAGAAAAAACAAAAGCTTCAGGAGACTCAACCGAAGAAAAGTAAGAAGGCACGAACTACAGAAAAGACCGCTGAGAAGACTGAGGAGAAGGTTGCACCAGAGATGAAAAAGAAAGAGAAACGTACAAAGACTGAGGCAACCGTTGAGAATGCAGAAGAGGAACAGCCACAGGCAAAAACGAAGAAAGGCAAGGATCTCAAAGAGATTGAAGGCAAGACTGGAAGAATTGAGAAGCAATCCAAGCATGAGGATCATGAGGAGGCAGAAGAGGATGAGGCATGCAAAGCAAAGCAACCGAAGAAGAACAGGGTCAAACAAGACAAGGCACAAGATGAGGTTGGAGAAGAAGCTGAAGACACGGAGAAGGAAAACAAAACCAAGCAACGAAAAACCCGTGCTGTTGACGATGCAAAGGATGATCGGTCAAAGAAAGCAGCCGACAGAGTTTCAAAGGGAGGTGAAGCTCAGACCAGCAAGAAGGATCAGCAGGCGGTGAAGAGAAAGGCGGATGATGCAGAGGAGGACGGAGATGATCAGCCAAAGAGAGCAAAGAAGAATGCTCAGATGAAGAAGGGCAACAAGACCAGCAAGGAAGCAACTGACGCAGAGGAGGATGAACAGGGCGATGCAGAGGTTGAGAAGCCAAAGGCTGCAAAGAAAAAGAAAGATAAGGAGACGGAGATGGTTGAGGAGAAGACGTCAAAGGAGAAGTTGACGCGCAAGACCAAGAAGAAGACACATGCTGCAGAGCAAGACGCAGAGCAAGACGCAGATGAAGATGCAGAAGATGAGCCACCAACAAGAAAGAAGAAACAACCCAAAGATTTGGAAGACACGGCTAATGGTGGAAAGCAGAAGCGCAAGCAAAAGACGGATGACACAGAGGAGGATGACACAAATCAGGATGAGTCAAATACGGCACCAGCCCCGGCTCAGATCTTGCGAGCTAACACGGCTGAGCTTGCGGAGCCCGAAGGTAGAAGTGCTGACCAGCAAGTGTCAAAGGAGAAAGAGAAGAGGGATAAGATGAAGGTCTACAAAGCAAGGAAGGGCAGATTCTACCGGTCTCTCGCAAGCTGGGGTCTCAGCAGTTTGCCAACAAAAACGGGTCCAAAATCAATATGGTACCAAGTAATTACAAATTAATCCAAATCACATCATACTGCAGGGAATTGCAGAGACATGTTTTTAGTTCTGTTTTTGACTTGTGTGATATTCATTTTCTTAAATGTCGCCATCAAAAAAAAAAACACCATATACCACCATCCTCCCAAACATCCTTCCACTCGAGGTCCAAGAAACAGCGACGCCCTCAAAGATGCCATTGCAAAGGCCAAGAGCAGCAGCGATCGTTGCTCGGCTGCTGCATGTAATTTCCTCGGATCACACAGTGTGGATGCGTAGAATGGTAATTAATATTATCTTTTGACATCTTTTGACAACATTTCTACAAACATCAAAAAACAAGTCGTTCCAGGAATAATTGAATATATCCTGTAGAATCCAGCCCATCACATGTTTGAAAAAGCATGTGCATCTTTTTAAAATGTTTTAAAATTTTACAGATATCAACCCAAACCGCTGTAAGGACAATCGGCCATGCAAGAGATCTACGAGAAATGGTTGAGTTGTGGTGAGGACTGGCGACAGTCCTCTTGGGCTGTGTCTCTTCGCTCGACAACAACTGAGAACAGGAGAGGCGCCAGGCGATGGATGACGAAAGCTCAGATAGCACGCAAGTACGAAGACCCCTCAATAGCGGATGAAATCGTAGAAAGCAAAATGCAGCCAGAGTTTTCCCATCATCGTAAGCCACACCCAGATCTGCCCAACAGAGAGGCCCCTGATCTTATTCCATAGCATGTCCATTTGCTTTTTTGAAATATTTATAATTTATTTAACCCAACATTGAGTCCATCAATTATTCCTACAGCCCTGCAGCTCAGGATTTAGTCCTCTTTCTGGTGTGGGATGAGGAAAGTGAAGAGCATTTGGACTCAACCGTTCTGAGCAACGACCACACGGCATATGATGAGTCTTCAAAAAAAGACCGCAAATCAAGAGACCCAACTTCAGATTCTGAGGACCCACCTTGTTGTTTTTCGTCAACCAAGGGTTGATTGCTATGAAAATTAATGCAATGTATGATTCATTTGGGCGGTAATCAAACCATCTAACCAAATAGGACCTATATTAAATTTCTAACTTAGAACCACCTCATGTGCACACACACACACACACTCTCTCTCTCTCTCTCTCAGGTTCCTGTGGGCCAAGCGTCTAGCCGATCAAATGCCAAGCCCTGCATTGAGTGAACACGGGGTTCAGAAGGATGTTGCTGTTCAGAATCAACCTCGCTTGCCAGGACAGCACCGACGAATCTGAAGAAGAAAGCGAAGAGTCTGAAGACAAGCCGAAGAGCAAGCCAGTCAAAAAGAAACCAACGAAGAAAAGCAGCAAGAACAAGCGGAAGAAAGCCAATGGAAAAAAAGGTGAATCGAAGAACAAAAAGAGCAAAGCAAAGGGCAAGACAGCTGAAACCGAAGAAGAAAAGAAGAAGCGGGAAGCAGCAAAGAAGAAGAAAGAACAGGAGAGGGAAGAGAAGGCGAAAGCCAGGAAGGAGCAAAGGGAGAAGCAACAGGCTGCTAGGAAGGTGCACTTCCACGATCTTCCAAACATTCATTTATGAATCGAACTTGTTAATGCATGGAATGGGCTTCCGATTATTCACTAGTTGTGTTAGCTAGTTCAACAACGCTAGGTGCTATCGCAGCTCACAACCAAGATCCGTGACACAGTGGAAAGAGAAAAGAAAGCTTTGGCCAAACTGCCCCTTGGTCAGTAAACCCTGGATGTATATGATTTTTTTTACAAGAAATGAAACCTGCGACATATCCTCCAAAAAATAAAATCTATGAGATGGGAATCGGACCTTGGGGGGCTGAGTTCAACAATTCACCTTGGGGTTGGTTGATGATCCTGGTGCCTGCCATCTAGGTCGGCTGATCTTAGCCAAGCTGTGACCAAAAATCTTGAAAGTGAGCGCTCAAAGTTGCAAGCTGTGCGAGATAAGCTGCAATCGAGCTTGGACCAGTTCGAGGACCAATCAAGGGCTTTAGGTGTTCTTCCCATTTTTTCTGCACTTAACTGACCCACTCATGTCTGAAGTTTTGGTAATATGTTATAAATTTTGATACTTATGAAAGTTCATCATGGCAGATCTCATCACCCATGCAACTCCCTGCCAAAAAAAATGCAAGTTTCAGGAGAAAACGACAGAGAAACTGAGGGCAAAAGGTCAGGCTGCCCTGGATGCCTACGCTGATTTCTTAGAAAGCGTGCGATTCTAGCGGGCAGTTTTTGTTTCATGCGTCCAAGGGACATGGCTTGCAAGGCAAGAACTTTGCAAGTCACAGGTGGTCGATGTTTCCTTAGCTGCTTCAACTGCACCCTTGAAACATTTGTCAAACACCATAAAAATGCATTTTATGGTTTGTATTTTTTTTCAACAATTATTTCTCTGTGGTGTTAGGTTGTTGCATGGAAGACCATCTGAAATAAATCAATTTTAGATTTCAAGAAGCAACGCTGTGCTAGTGGCAGTGGGCATGTGCGGCCCATTTTAGCTTTATTTTGGTGAGAACGTTGGGGGTCAGCTCAGCCAGCTCAGAGGCTACCATACTTTGCAATGCATTCTCCACGAATTCATGAGTTGAATCAATCATTGCATACCTCCCTGACACCTAAAAAAAATGTACTGTATGTGGGTGGTAGCTTCGAGATGGCGTCTGGGTGCATGGTATGGCACTCCACAAGTTCTCTTGGGGTGCTTTGATGGTAGCACATATATCCCCCACTGTGTGAACATGGCGAAACAAGAGAAATCAAGGGAAAAAAAATCAATCAACACAGCTGAGTTGGGTTGACAATGGGTTCACAATGGTTCACAAACATTCCGCTCCCTATCCAAAGTTTATCAAAGTTTCACCCAAAGTGCCACCCTTCCACCACGCAGGTGATGATTTAGAACATCAAGACCCTGACGAATACGGACCCTTTTTCACAAATTTGGTGGATGATGTGCAATCTGGAGTGACTTGGATTTTAATGCAACCAATTGCAATTGCGAACCAAGTATTGGGTACCCCTGGGTAGTTCTGGATGGTTTATTTCTTGGTTTGGAAAGTATAGAGGCTGCTGCCCCCAAAAAAATCATAAAAATAATATACATTTGATCCCTGTGATGCACAAGAATTTAAAACACATTACCTACCAGCCCGGTCTACTTTATCTCTGGTTATCCCTGGTTATCATGTACCTAGTATATTATATACTATACTATATTAGTATCTAAACTCCCTTTTGTCCAGCACAACCCTCGCACTAATGAGGCCAGCAGCGCTCGCCAAGCAATGAAGCAGGCCAAAGCCCACGTCGAGGCCAGTCAGTGGCCATGGCACTGACATCTGCTCCAAGGGAATTATCAGATGATTATTTTGGACCACTAAAAAATCAAATGAGGCCAATATAACATGGGACCGATTACCTGCTTACAGGGGTTTTGGATCTACACCACGGGATATTGTAGGATTATTGGAAATCACTAAGTTTTTGGAGGCACCGAAGGTTTATATCGATATGATTCGATATATGTGTTTTGAGATATGCGCCACACCATGTTTTGGTTGATGCCAGTCACGTGCACATGTGTACTATTATGATTTGTTTAAAAATGTAAATGGTACGTATTATACATGATACATGATACAGTATAATACATGATACAGTATGATACATAATTTTCCCCATATAATATACAAAAACCCAAGCACCACGCACATGCACCGGCGAGGATTCTCATGGACATTGCCATCCAGTGAGCCGGCGGTTGGGCCAAATGTCAGGACACCGAGGCAGAAATTCTGCACGCGATTTTTTGAGATCGGCTAAGCTCGATTTTGACGCTTGCACAGGCTTACTACGTGTGCAGTTTGGTTTGGCACATGTACCGATTTTGAGCATGTAATTGAAATCAATTTGTGGCTGCGTATCAGCTTAGGAACTGAGTTCTATTGACATCCCGGTCAAGAATGAGAAATCCCAGAACGGATACCAGATGCGCAGGGTTCAAATCATAGAGCCGCACAAACTGATGGACGCATTGATCACCAAGGTTGGTGTAGATATTCCTGTGGCCCGTGTTCATGAATACTGGAGGGTGCACAGGGACGAGCTGAAGGAAGATTGGGCTGTAGCCAGCCCGGCCAGCCGGGATCATATCCCGTTTGCTTTCTATGGTGATTCTGCAAAGATACATGATGATGGCACCAAGATTGTTGGGATATTTATTACCTTCCCAGCAGTTTGGCGACCAAAAAGTGCACGCAATGGGCGATGGTGCCTGTTTGCCTTGGAGGAACACAAACTCTACGGTCACCACACCATGCATTATGTCTTGCAGCGGTTTGTCTACTCCGCCAACCTGCTGTTCAATGGCGTGGACCCTGATGACAATTCAAAGTTTCTGGCTGGCGGCCGAAAATTTGTGGTCACTGAACTCAAAGGTGACTGGCAATGGCATAAGTTGACGATGCGATTCGTTTCCAGCTGGCAAAACTTGAAGACAGTCTGCTTCTTGTGTGATGCGAAAGGCCGGTCTGCTGGTGACCCTGGCATGCTATATTACTGCATGGATGAGAACCCCAAGTGGAACCACTACGACCTGCAAGGGTTCTTGGCAAATCAAATGGCGGGCGTTGTTGACCCTTGTCTCTCGACAAGAACAGGGAGGGGTGGGCTGAATTCCGGATTCCAGTGATGTGCTTGGTAGCCAGATACTCTTCGCCATCCAGCTTTCTTCTCCCAACTCAATTGCTTCCATTCACTGAGGCCCTTTCATTTTGCTCCATGGGTTTCACCCATCAATCCTCCAACCGTGCTCCATGCATGCGATCAACCTTGGCATCTTATTTGACATAAATGGATCGTGCATGAAACTTTGCTGAGTACAGAACAATTTCTTTGAAGATTTTAAACCCAGCTAGTCAGCTAGGGCCAAAGCAATTTGAATCAGCTTTTGTTGCTGCAGCTTTGGTCAAACAAGGATGGCACTCTGCAATGCCAATTATTTTGGCGATGCGGACAGTTTGCAAGGCAAATTTGATTTGGCTTTCGAGAATTTCCGGAACTTTTGCAAGAGGGAGAATATCGCGAACTCACAGCCCCGATTTAAAACATACCACGCCCCTTGCCCTCCCAATATGTCTTTCATTTTGTTTTTAAATGGAAACTGTGGGCTTGAGCGGCTTGAATCAAAAAAAACATTCTAACATGAGGTTTTGAAGAAGAGTGGCCGAGTGGCATGGACAGCCAAAGCGCACAACGGCAGGGTCATCCTTGAGTGGATTAGCAGGTGCATGACTGACTTTGCCAGAAGCCACATGGACGACTCCAGACTAGCACTTTTGGCCTCTTGTGCGTGCCTTGATTCATTACTTTCGCCACATCTGGGGTAAATCTACCCCTTGCATGCAAAGTGATTTATTTCCTGAACATGTGAAATTTTTGATGCTGGGCCTAGTAGCCTAGGTCAGCTGGTGCGAGATTCCTCGGATCAAGCGAACGGTTCCCCAGGGTTCTGAGTCAAGATCAAGGTGAAATTTTGTATGCTTCTGGCCGTTTGTTTTGCAAACGGTATCTTGCCCTTTGCTTGGATGCCACCAGGCTAGGAAAATTGTGCCTTTGTGGGCAATATTTTTGGTACAGTGTGGTTTCCCACATGTTTCTGCGAGCACCCCTGGTTGTGCCTGGCAGGCGTGGGATCGATGAATTCCGTCTCCGGCCGAAGGTGCACGCAACTAAGCTGCATTTGGAAATTGTGTGTATAGTTGCTAGCCGGGATTTCAATCAGCCAGTTGATGACAAACTCTTTCTTGTGCAAATGGGCGCCGGCTCCTGGCCTACTGAGTTGGTGCTTCATATGTGCCGTGATGCTCGGCACCGGAGGAAGAATTTCCGATTCTTCCATTGTTTCCAAGACGAAGATGGAATGAAGCACTTGAAATGCGCTTTGGCCGATTTTGTTTTTTTGCTGTGTCAAACGCGCTGAAGTCTGAAATTTTACACCACAAAGCAGCAGGGATGCCTTGTGGACTTATGGCATGGTGCGTGTGTATATGTGCGTGGTGCTTGGGTTTTTCTTCCTAGGTATTGCACTTCGGGCCCATGCACTACATCGCACACGTTGGGTGATGTACGTGATGAAGATGCGATTAATTGCGATGAAAACGAGAATCAGAAAGCTACTTAATTTCTTTCATCATGGGTTTTACAAACTAGTGGATGTGAAATTTTGAGTGTGCTGGAAATCGTGGTGTTTGGAAAATTTTGAAAATGATGGTTCTGTTTTCTGATCATCTAAGGTTGAACCGATCAGTCAAGCAGCAGTGGAAGCGGAATTGGCGAAGGTAAAAAAAGAGCACTGCACTAGCCAATTATCGGGAAATATGGTGTGATTTTAATATATTATAATAAACGTCTCTCCCGCCAGAAACGTCTCTTGCAACAACGTATGTTTAAAGAACATCTCTTGGAAGTCTTGGGTATATACTGTATATATTTATATTCCTACTAAAAATGGTGATTGTCCATAGCTACGTAAAAAAACACCAGAGGCTATCAGACTGTCTCAGACTTTCGCATGGCCAAGCGAAGATGAAGAGTGGGGTACCCCTGTCACACTGTCCCGTGGTTTCCCCAAAAACCATCACCACTCATCTTGGGATGGGTC